>PPYE01661637.1_pt1 | contig 139341 bp, 157 predicted proteins | sample 1559881 | NCBI WGS metagenome assembly PPYE01 (sample SAMN08240022, study PRJNA423297) | Human gut metagenome, whole genome shotgun sequencing project.
CCGCCACGCCCGCACCCAGCCTCACACCCTCCCCGGAGCCGACCCCCGCTCCGTCCTATGAGCCGGTGTCGCTGGATGACTGGCTGGCCAATATGCCGGAAAACACCCCCGACTTTTCCTACGCGCCGGGGAAACTGAATGTGGATGAGGATGTGAACTGGCCGGAAACGGTGCAACTGAAGATTTTTTACTGGCCCGGTACTCTGGAGGAAGCCGCCCAAACCTACAATGTTCCGTGGGAGACCTTCCAGGCGATGAACCCGGATCCGGAAAAAAGTGATTTTAGTGGTGGGTACTATCTTCTTTGTCTGGATGAGGCCTATGTCCTGCCTGAAATCGAGATGCAGGATGTGACCATCGAAACGCCCTGGGTGGCTTTTACCCGTACCGAGACGGTAGATACCTATACGGTACCCGCTGCCCTGGATGAGCAGGCCGCCGCCGCTCTGGCTGCCGCGTACGATTTCCTGTATGAACACTATGGGATGCACATCGGCATTGACCCCAGCGAATACCAGGAAGAGGAAGGGTACTATATTTCCAGCGACGGTGCCCTGTACACCCGGTATACCGATCTGGAACAGTACCTGGGGAACATCTTCTCGGCGGACTGGTGCGGAAAGATGCTCAGCGGACCTCTGCCGACGGATGGCTCGTGGACTTTTGGAACCTATTACCAGGGCCCGGATGATTCCATCGTTTTCGGGATGAGTGACCGGGGCGGTAATATTTCCCACTGCGGTACCGTGTATACTCAGCCGGAACTGCAGCCGGACGGCAGTCTACTGTTCTGGCAGCTTTCCCTGAATATCGAAAGCGAGGATTTCCAGGGGTGGGGCCAGGATATTGTCTATACGCCGGATACTGCCTACCTAAGCCCTGTACGCCTGATTCCCACTGAGACCGGCTGGCGGGTGGATGAACTGAGCCTGCCTGCCTGAACCACCAAAATGCTATAAGAAAAAGGAGCGTGATCCCTGTATGCGCCGCAAACTACTCTGCCTGACAGTGGCAGCCGGACTGCTGCTGTCCGCCTGCACCGTTCCCACTTCCGCCGCAAATCCTCCCGCCACCGCGGAAGAAGCGCCCGCCGCTGAAACTACCGCCTCACCGGCGCCCACGGTTACGCCGGAACCGGGCCTGCCCTACGATGAGATCCGCACCGTCGAAGAACTGGATGCCACGCCTTCCACCCCCAATGAAGGCTATTTCACCATGTCCCAGAACGGCCTGTGGGGACTCATGCGCGCTGACGGCACCGAAGTGCTGTCGTGTCAGTCCACTGCACCGGTTTCCCGCTGTGGGGCGGAAGACCACTGGATCTGGTTCCCGGAACAGCCCATGAACTGGGAGGACTTTGACGCCCTTTCCGCCGAGCTTACCGAAGCAGGGGACGGCGCTCTTTGCCCTGGTCACGGCGGTTTGGGAGATATGTTTTTCTATGACCTGGATTCCCCGGGCCGGGATACTACGGCTGTGGATCTGAGTGCTCTGCGCTGGTATCGTATGGGAACTCCCGGATATGTGTCTGAGATGAATGACACTCTGTGGGCCTCCTACGGCGGTATTCTGCCGGTGTACTCTGCCTATGAAGAGGGGGAGGAAGGCGATCCCAAGTTCCCTGGTGCTCCTGTTCCGGATAATACAGGAGCTTTGTATTGGTATCTCTGCGAGGATGGGTCCACTTTCTATGTTCCCGGCGCCGTCCAGACCGGCTGGTTCTTCCGTGAAAATCTGGCCCCGGTGCAGATCGGGGACGGCTGGGCCTATGTGGACCGCAGCGGCAACCTGAAAACCGAAGCAATCTATTCCGCCACCTGGGGCGCCCAGGGAGAATATGCCAACCCGGAAGACCCCGCCGCACCCAAATACGCCGCCTGCCTGCAAAACGGTTATGCCGCCGTCTGCCGGGATGGAAAGTGGGGCCTGCTGGATTCCACCGGCACCGAGGTCATCCCCTGTGAACACCCCGGTGTTGCCTGGGAGGGCACGGCCTTGTGGGTGAAGTCGGAGGACGGCTGGCACCAGGAGGAGCTCCCGGCCTGAACTGTCAGCAAAACGCAGTGATGTCCCAACGCCTTTCCTATTATAAATAAGGAGCGTGATTTCCGTGCGGAACAAACTGTTTTGCCTGTTTTTGACTGCGGTGCTTCTGTCTGGATGCACAAAGTCCCCGGTTACGGGACCGGAAGCGTCCCCGACACCATCGCCCGCTGTCCCGGCGGAAACGGAGGAAACCGCGTCTGCCCCCGCCGCATCTTTGGCAGAACCTACCCTGCATCTTTCGGAAGAAGTGTATTCCTGGGATGCCATGCAGCCGGTGGGAATCTGGGGCACCATGCTCATGCGTTCCGCGCCCGGATACTATACCGTTTGCAAGGATGGTTTGTGGGGGCTTGTCACCGCCGATGGGCAGCCGCTTCTGGACTGCATCAATGAAAGGCCCATCGATATTTGCGACAAAGGCGATTGGATCTGTGAAGCCCTGCAGACCTATACCACCGAAGCACATCCCGATGCCATCGCTTTGCAGCAAGCCACCGGAAGATCCCTTTGCCTTCCTCACGGCGTGCTCTATGGATGGTACTATTATGATCTGGATGCTGGGGAAGTCAGGAGGCACAGCGTCCTGGACGGCTCGTCCTTCAATAATACAGTAGAAGATGCGGAGTGGTCCGCCTTCGGAGATTGGCTGCCTGTCTATCCTGCCCGGATGAAGGATGAATATGATCTTGGTCCGGCAGAGGGCGGCTGGCTGTATGTCAATGCCGCCGGAGAGCAGATGCAGCCCCGCAATGCTGCCGGGGCAGAACCGGATGCGGCGGGATGGTTCTTCGGGGAAGAGCTGGCCCCGGTCTCCTTTGACGGCCAGTGGGCATATACGGATCGGCAGGGCAATCTGGTCACCGAAGCGGTCTACGAACCCGTCTGGCACAGCGGGGGAGAGAGCACTCCTCCGGAATATGCCGCCTGCCTGCAAAACGGCTACGCTGCCGTCTGTCGGGACGGCCAATGGGGCCTGCTGGATGCCACCGGCACCGAGGTCGTTCCCTGTACATATCCCGGCGTTGCCTGGGAAGGCACTGTGCTGTGGGTGAAAACCGAAGATGGATGGCATCGGGCGGAATTGCCCGAAACATGACCCGGCACCGGAGATGCCGGAACCAGCAAGGAGAAGACCATGAAAAGAAGTTTCTGGATGTATCCGGCCATGGCTGCTCTGGCGGCTTTGCTGCTGGCAGCTTGTGCCGAGGCTCCCTCTTCGGAGACGGCTGACGGGCCGGCCACGGTCATCACGGCGGAAACGGCCAGCCCCGCCACCCCGGAGATGTCCGCACCTGCGGTGCAGCGGGAACAGGTGACCATTGAACGGGACCAGCCTGCCACCCTCTATGACGGCAGCTCTGTGCCGCCGCAGACTTTGCCGCTTTATTATAGAAGCTGGCAAGGGAAGACCTGGGAGGAAGTGGCGGCCGACACCGGATTTTCGGCGGATGATCTGCGCATACTGAACCCGGATGTGACGGAGGACGCCCAGGGCAACTTGCAGAGCGCCGGTACAGACCTGCTTTTGTCCGAAGCCTGGCCCATCCCGCAGACGGAGGTTTGCCGGGTCACGGTGACCATGCCCGGTATGCCCGAGCCTTACGACAGCCGGACCTACCAGCTGCCCGATGCCCTGACGGATGATGCCGCCCGTACACTGGCTCTGTGCTATTACCAGATGGAATCCAATGGCCAGGGTTTTACCACCGAAGCGCTGCCGGACAATCCGGATTATGTGAAGGTGACATCCGGTGCCCGGTATGATACCTTCTCCCAGCTGAAATCCTGGCTGGAAAGCGTCTATACCCCGGAAGCCGTGTCGGCCATGCTGGACGGGCAGGGGACAGACCCTTATTATAAGGAAGGCCCGGAAGATGAACTGTGGATGCAGGGCTATGCCTTTGACAATATCATCCCCCAGTCCGGTTTGACCTGCACCGAACCGGAACAGCAGCCGGACGGCAGCCTGCGCTTTGCCGCTGTCTGCATCTGCATCACGGATGACGAAGGCCATCCTCTTGACGAAGGGCAGGGGAGGCTGTATTATGCTCTTGTACACCTGGTACCCACAGCCGACGGCTGGCGTGTGGCCGAGGCGGAGGTGCCCTTCTGAGCGAGAGCACTTCTTCTTTCGGCAAAACGCAGAATTTTTTCAAAAAAATTTGGAAAAAGGCCGAAAAAACACTTGCAACACACGGAAACGTGTGATATACTACTTCATGGCTGCGAACGGTGTGTGATGAACATCCGTTCATCACAGCCGGCGATATGCGTTGATGCGGGAGGTTGCCGCACTTCTTGTGCCCAACAAGAGGATGCGGGTTTTTCCGCGGAGTATGTCCGATCTTAGAACCGGGCGAAAGAATTACGGATGCGAAGGGATATGTACGGCGCTGCATTCTGCGGCACGGACCAATGTCCAACTATGCTTTGCGAGGATTCTTTCCGGGAGAACTGCCTGGCGGTTCACCGGATTTTGTCATGCGAAGAGATTGAACACCCGGAAGCGTGTGTAATTTATCGGCTCGCCTAAGGCAACACTAAATTAGGAGGCGAAAGTAATGGCAGTCAAAGAGAAAATCAGAATTCGGTTGAAGAGCTACGATGCATCCCTGATCGATGCGGCGGCGGCCAAGATCGTGGAGACCGCGAAGCGCACCGGTGCGCGCGTGTCTGGTCCGATCCCCCTGCCCACCGACAAGGAAGTCGTCACGATCCTGCGTGCTGTCCACAAGTACAAGGACAGCCGTGAGCAGTTCGAGACCCGCACCCACAAGCGTCTGATCGACATTCTGAAGCCGTCCAACAAGACGGTCGAGGCTCTCATGAGCCTGCAGCTCCCCGCGGGCGTCGACATCGAGATCAAGCTGTAAACCTTATTTATACGCTGCTCTCACGCCGGTCCGAACGGCCGTGAACGTTGACCGCCGGCAAAGAGCGGCGTCAAGGCAAGCAGCAAGACCAAGATGAATGACCGCGGAGAGGTCATGTTGATGGAGCTACGTTGGCCCCACCAACCAATAACCTTTTTAGGAGGAAAAAACAATGCAAAAAGGTATCATCGGCAAGAAGCTGGGTATGACCCAGCTGTTCGACGAGAACGGCAAGGTCGTCCCGGTTACCGTGATCGAGGCCGGCCCCTGCACCGTCGTGCAGAAGAAGACCGTCGAGAGCGACGGTTACCAGGCTGTCCAGCTTGGCTTCGGCGAAGTTTCCGCCAAGAAAGTCAACAAGGCTGCCAAGGGCCACTTCGACAAGGCCGACGTCGCCGCCAAGCGCACTCTGCGTGAGTTCCGCCTGGACGACATCGCCGCCCTGAACGTGGGCGACATCCTGAAGGCTGATGTCTTCACCGCCGGCGACAAGGTCGACGTGGTCGGCACTTCCAAGGGCAAGGGCTACCAGGGCGTTATCAAGCGCTTTGGCCAGCACCGTCTGCGTGAAAGCCACGGCACCGGCCCTGTCAGCCGCCATGCCGGTTCCAACGGTTCCACTTCCACCCCGTCCCGCGTGTTCAAGGGCAAGAAGCTGCCCGGCCACATGGGCGCTGTGCGGGTGACCGTGCAGAACCTCAGCATCGTCAAGGTTGATGCTGAAAACAATCTGATCGCTGTCAAGGGCGCCATCCCCGGCCCGAAGGGCTCTGTGGTTACCATCCACGACAGCGTCAAAGCGTAAGGGAGGAAAACACAATGGCTAAATTTGATGTCGTCGATATGAACGGCAAGAAAGTTTCCACCGTTGAGCTTTCCGACGCCGTCTTCGGGATCACCCCGAACGAAAAGGCCGTCCATGAGGCGGTCGTCAACTTCCTGGCCAACCAGCGCCAGGGCACCCAGAACACCAAGATCCGCAAGGAAGTCCGCGGCGGCGGCAAGAAGCCTTGGCGTCAGAAGGGCACCGGCCATGCGCGTCAGGGCTCTATCCGCGCTCCGCAGTGGACCCACGGCGGCGTTGCTCTGGGCCCCAAGCCCCGCGATTACAGCTACCGCATCAACAAGAAGGTCAAGCGTCTGGCCGTGCTCAGCGCTCTGTCTGACAAGGCTGCCAGCGGCAACATGATCGTTGTTGACAAGATGGCTGTGGAAGAGTACAAGACCAAGACCGTGGTTGCCATGCTGGCTGCTGTCGGCGCCGGCAAGAAGAACCTGGTCGTCAACGATGTTGTGGACGCCAAGTTCGTCAAGAGCGCCGCCAACATCCCGGGCGTCAAAACCACCACCGCTACCAGCGTGAACACCTACGACGTTGTCAACGCCGAGAAGATGATCATCAGCCTGGACGCGGCCAAGAAACTTGAGGAGGTACTGGGCTGATGAAATTCGCACAGGATATCGTTCTCGCTCCGGTCATCACCGAGAACTCCATGGCCGGTATCGCTGACAAGAAGTACACCTTCAAGGTCGCTACCGACGCCACCAAGGTCGACATCGCCAACGCTGTTGAAGAGCTGTTCGGCGTCAAGGTCGCCAAGGTCAACACCATCTCCGTGCGCGGCAAGTACCGCCGCCAGGGCCTGCATGCCGGCTACACCGCCAAGAGCAAGAAGGCCATCGTCACGCTGACCCCCGACTCCAAGGAGATCGAGTTCTTCACCAGCATGACCTGATCGGGCACTTCGCCTGATCCTTTCGAGCCTGCCGAAGGCTCAGCTATGGGGATATGACCCCGACAAAAATTCATAAGATACTAAAAAGGAGTACTACCATGGCGATCAAAAAGTACAAGCCGACTACGCCCGGCCGCCGCGGCATGACTGTTACCGATTACAGCGTGCTGTCCAAGGTCGGTCCCGAGCGCAGCCTGCTGGAACCCAAGAAGAAGCATGCCGGCCGCAACAACACCGGCAAGATCACCGTCCGTCACCACGGCGGCGGCAACCGCGTCAAGTACCGTGTCATCGACTTCAAGCGCAACAAGTTTGATGTTCCTGCCACTGTCCTGACCCTGGAATACGATCCGAACCGCTCCGCTTTCATCGCGCTGGTCGAATATGAAGACGGCGTCAAGAGCTACATCCTGGCTCCCGATGGCCTGAAGGTGGGCGACAAGGTCATGGCCGGCCCCCACGCGGATATCAAGCCGGGCAACGCTCTGCCCTTCGAGAACATCCCCGTCGGTACCATGATCCACAACATCGAGCTGTATCCCGGCAAGGGCGGCCAGCTGGTCCGTTCTGCCGGTGTCATGGCTCAGCTGATGGCTAAAGAGAATGGCTACGCTCTGGTTCGTCTGCCTTCCGGCGAGATGCGCAACGTCCCGCTGAACTGCATCGCGACCATCGGCGTCGTTTCCAACCTTGACCATGAGAACGTCAACCTGGGCAAGGCCGGCCGCAAGCGCCACATGGGCGTTCGTCCCGGCAGCCGCGGCAGCGTCATGAACCCCTGCGATCACCCGCACGGCGGTGGCGAAGGCCGCGCCCCGGTCGGTCACAGCAGCCCGCGCACCCCGTGGGGCAAGCCGGCTCTGGGCCTCAAGACCCGCAAACATCATGCTCGCTCCGACAAGTTCATCGTCAAGCGCGCCAAAGGTTAAGGGAGGTAAAGTACTATGTCTCGCAGCACCAAAAAAGGCCCTTACGTCCTGCCTTCTCTGATGAAGAAAGTCGAAGCCATGAACGAAAGCGGCAAGAAGAGCGTCGTCAAGACCTGGAGCCGCGCCTCCACCATCTTCCCGGAGTTCGTTGGCCACACCTTCGCTGTGCATGACGGCCGCAAGCATGTGCCCGTTTACGTCACCGAAGATATGGTCGGTCACAAGCTCGGCGAGTTCGCCCCGACCCGTAAGTTCTCGGGCCATGCCGGCGGCAAGACCACCGGTAAATAAGAGAGGAGGAGCATAAGATGGAAGCACGGGCTATTCTCCGTTACGCCCGCATCAGTCCCCGTAAGGTTTCGATCGTGATGGACCTCATCCGTAACAAGCCTCTGGACGAAGCGCTGGCTATTTTGCAGTATACCCCGAAGGCGGCCTGCGAGCCCCTTCTCAAGCTGGTCAACTCGGCCGCGGCCAATGCTGAAAACAACTTCAACATGGACCGCAACAGCCTGTACGTTGCCGAATGCTACGTCTGCCCCGGCCCCACGCTGAAGCGTATCATGCCCCGCGCACAGGGCCGTGCGTACCGCATCCTCAAGCGCACCAGCCACATGACTGTTGTGCTGAAAGAGAAAGAGTAAGGAGGTAAACAAATGGGCCAGAAAGTCAATCCCCACGGCATGCGCGTGGGTGTTATCAAGGATTGGGACAGCCGCTGGTTTACCTCTAAGCAGGCTTTCGGCGACACCCTGGTGGAGGATCACAAGATCCGCACCACGCTGAAGAAGCAGCTGTATTCCGCCGGTATCCCCAAGATCGAAATCGAGCGCACCGTTGACAGCCAGACCGGCACCCCCCGCGTCAAGGTCAACGTCTTCTGCGCCAAGCCCGGTATCGTCATCGGCAAGGGCGGCTCTGAGAGCGCCAAGCTGGAAAAGCAGCTCGCCAAGATGACCGGCAAGAACGTCAACCTGAACATCGTTGAAGTGAAGGGCACTTCCACCACCGCTCAGCTGGTGGCCGAGGATGTCGCTTCCCAGCTGGAGCGCCGCATCGCGTTCCGCCGTGCGATGAAGCAGGTCATCCGCAACGCCATGCAGCCCCGCGGCGGCGTGCCTGCCAAGGGCATCAAGGTCACCTGCTCCGGCCGTCTGGCTGGCGCTGACATTGCCCGCGTGGAAAGCTACCACGAAGGCACCATCCCCCTGCAGACCCTGCGTGCTGACATCGACTACGGCTTCGCTGAGGCCAACACCACCTACGGCAAGGTCGGCGTCAAGGTCTGGATCTACAAGGGTGAGATCCTGAAGGGCGCCAAGACCGCTGCCAAGAAGGAAGGAGGCAAACAGTAATGTTACTGCCGAAACGTGTTAAATACCGCCGCGTTCAGCGCGGCCGCATGACCGGCAAGGCCATGCGTGGCAACAAGGTCAATCAGGGCCAGTACGGCCTGATGGCTCTGGAGCCGGCGTGGATCACTTCCAACCAGATCGAGGCAGCCCGTGTTGCCATGACCCGTTATATCAAGCGTGGCGGCAAGGTCTGGATCAAGATCTTCCCGGACAAGCCTGTTACCGAAAAGCCGGCCGGCACCCGCATGGGCTCCGGCAAGGGCAGCCCGGAATACTGGGTGGCCGTTGTCAAGCCCGGCCGTGTGCTGTTTGAAATCGCTGATGTTGATGAGGCGACTGCGCGTGAATCTCTGCGTCTGGCCTCTCACAAGCTGCCGGTGCGCTGCAAGTTCGTCAAGCGCGAAGAAATCGACACTGTGAAGGAGGGCGACGCTGAATGAAAGCCACTGAACTGCGCGAAATGACCGATGTTGAGCTGGCAAAGCAGCTCAAAGATCTGAAAGCGGAACTGTTCAACCTGCGCTTTCAGCACGCCATCAACCAGCTGGAAAACCCGCTGCGCATCGAGACCGTCAAGAAGGACATCGCCCGCGTGATGACCATCATGGCGGAAAAGAACGCGAAGAACGCGTAAGAGGGAGGGTAAAACATGGAACGTAATCTGAGAAAGAGCCGTGTGGGCGTCGTCGTGTCCGACAAGATGGACAAGACCATCGTTGTCGCCGTCAAGGACAGCGTCCAGCACCCCCTCTACAAGAAGATCATGAAGCGCACCAAGAAGTTCAAGGCCCATGACGAGAACGGCGAGGCCGGCATCGGTGACCGCGTCGAGATCATGGAGACCCGCAAGCTTTCCAAGGACGTCAACTGGCGTCTGGTGAAGATCATCGAGAAAGCGAAATAATCAGCCTGGTACTTTGAAAGGAGGACCTGAAAGATGGTTCAGATGCAAACTTATCTCAAAGTGGCCGACAACACCGGTGCCAAGGAGTTAATGTGCTTCCGTGTACTGGGCGGTACCCGCAAGAGATATGCCAACATCGGCGACGTCGTTGTGTGCAGCGTCAAGAAGGCTGCCCCCGGCGGCACCGTGAAGAAGGGCGATGTGGTCAAGGCCGTTATCGTCCGCAGCAAGCATGGCCTGCGCCGTGACGACGGTTCCTACATCCGTTTCGATGAGAACGCCGCCGTCATCGTCATGGCTGACAAGAGCCCCAAGGGCACCCGTATCTTTGGACCCGTCGCCCGCGAACTGCGCGACGCCGGCTACACCAAGATCCTGTCCCTGGCTCCCGAATCGCTGTAAGGAGGTTTTAATAGAATGAACACTCTTCATGTTAAAACCGGCGACAACGTTATGATCATCTCCGGCAAGGACAAGGGCAAGACCGGCAAGGTCCTGCAGACCTCCCCGAAAGAGGGCAAGGTCATTGTCGAAGGCCTGAACATGGTCACCAAGCATGTCAAGCCCCGCCGCCAAGGCGAGCAGGGCGGCATCGTCAAGGCCGAGGGCGCTATCTACGCCTGCAAGGTCATGCCGGTGTGCCCCAAGTGTGGCAAGGCCACCCGCGTGGGCCATTCCGTCAAGGACGGCAAGAACGTCCGCATCTGCCGCAAGTGCGGCGCCGAACTGTAAGGGAGGAGTTTGAATCATGGCACGTTTGAAAGAACAGTATGTCAACGAGATCGCTCCGGCCCTGAACAAGAAGTTCGGCTACAAGAGCGTGATGCAGATCCCCAAGCTGGACAAGGTCATCATCAACGTGGCCGCCGGCGAGGCGAAGGAAAACGCCAAGGTTATCGACGCCATCGTCGCTGACCTGGGCCAGATCACCGGCCAGAAGGCCATCGTCTGCAAGGCCAAGAAGAGCGTGGCTAACTTCAAGCTGCGCCAGGGCATGCCCATCGGCGCCAAGGTCACTCTGCGCGGCGAGCGTATGTACGAGTTCGTCGATCGCCTGTTCAATGTGGCTCTGCCCCGTGTCCGCGACTTCCGCGGCATCTCCGGCAACAGCTTCGACGGGCGCGGCAACTACGCCTTCGGCCTGAAGGAACAGATCATCTTCCCGGAAATCGACTTCGATAAGGTCGATGCCATCCGCGGCATGGATATCTGCTTTGTCACCACGGCCAAGACCGACGAAGAAGCCAAGGAGCTGCTGAAGGCTCTGGGCGCTCCGTTCGCCAACTGAGAAGGGGAGGAAGAAAACCAATGGCAAAAACTTCTATGAAGATCAAGCAGCAGCGCCCGGCCAAGTTCTCCACCCGCGCTTACAACCGCTGCAAGATCTGCGGCCGTCCCCATGCCTATCTGCGCAAGTACGGCATCTGCCGTATCTGCTTCCGTGAACTGGCCTACAAGGGCGAGATCCCCGGCGTGAAGAAGGCTTCCTGGTAATCAGAGACAGGAAAAGACGTAACAACAACATCTTTAACACAACCTAAGGAGGTTAGTGGCATGCAAATCACCGATCCTATCGCGGACCTGCTGACCCGCATCCGCAATGCCAGCACTGCCAAACACCCTTCCGTGGACGTTCCTGCTTCCAACCTGAAGAAGGCAATCTGCCAGATCCTGGTTGATGAGGGCTACATCAAGGGTATGAAAGTGACCGAAGACAGCAAGCAGGGCGTGATCACCCTGACCCTCAAGTACCAGGACAATGGTATGCCGGTCATCGCGGGCCTGAAGCGCGTTTCCAAGCCCGGCCTGCGTATCTACACCAACTGCGAGGATATGCCCAAGGTCATGAAGGGCCTGGGCACCGCGATCATCTCCACCTCTAAAGGCGTCATGACCGACAAGGCTGCCCGCGCTGCCCATGTCGGCGGTGAAGTGCTCGCCTTTGTGTGGTAAGAAAGGGGCTAGAAGACAATGTCGAGAATTGGAAGAAAACCCATCGTCATTCCTGCGGGTGTTGATGTGAAGATCGACGAGGCCGAACACACCATCACCGTGAAAGGCCCCAAGGGTACCCTGCATTCCAAATATCATCCCCTGATGACCGTCAAGGTCGAGGGCAATGAAATTTTGGTTACCCGCCCCAATGACGAAAAACAGGCCCGCAGCCTGCACGGCCTGACCCGTACCAACATCCACAACATGGTTGTTGGCGTGACCGAAGGCTTCCGCAAGGATATGGAGATCCAGGGCGTCGGCTACCGCTGCGCCAAGCAGGGCAAGACCCTGACCCTGACCCTGGGCTTCTCTCACCCGGTCAACGTCGAAGAGACCGACACCATCCAGATCGAGGTCAAGGACGCTCTGCACTTCAGCATCGTCGGCATCGACAAGCAGGAAGTCGGTCAGTTCGCTGCCGAAGTCCGCGGCAAGCGTCCGCCGGAACCCTACAAGGGCAAGGGCATTCGCTACGTTGGCGAGTATGTCATCCGCAAGGAAGGCAAAGCCGGTAAAGGCAAATAATAGGAGGGGAGAAACATTATGGTCAACAAGGCTGATAAGAACGAAGCTCGTCTTCGCCGTCACCGCCGCGTCCGCGGCAAGATCAGCGGCACGGCCGAGCGTCCTCGTCTGGATGTTTTCCGCTCTGCCAAGCACATCTACGTTCAGGTCATCGATGACGTTGCCGGCGTGACTCTGGCAGCTGCTTCCACCCTGGACAAGGACTTTGAGGACTACGGCGGCAACGTCGAAGCCGCCAAGAAGGTCGGCGCCGCCATCGCCAAGAAATGCCTGGACAAGGGCATCACCGAAGTGGTCTATGACCGCGGCGGTTTCGTCTACCACGGCCGCGTGAAGGCTCTCGCTGAGGGCGCCCGCGAAGCCGGTCTGAAGCTGTAAGGAGGGATCGAACATGGCCATGCAGAGAAACAGAGAACAAGATGACGGCATGATCACCAAGGTCGTCTCCATCAACCGCGTTTCCAAGACCGTCAAGGGCGGCCGCGTTATGAAGTTCGCCGCCCTGATCGTCGTCGGTGACGGCAAGGGCAACATCGGTTACGGCGTCGGCAAGTCCGGCGAAGTTCCCGAGGCCATCCGCAAGGGCGAAGGTGCTGCCAAGAAGAACATGCACAAGATCGCTCTGAAGGGCACCACCATCCCGCACGAGATCGTCGGCGAGTTTGGCGCCGGCCGCGTGCTGATGCGTCCCGCCGCTCCCGGTACCGGCGTTATCGCCGGCGGTCCGGTCCGTGCGGTTCTGGAATGCGCCGGCATCAAGGACATCCGTACCAAGAGCCTGCGTTCCAACAATCCGATCAACGTTACCGCCGCGACCTTCGCCGGCCTGTGCGGTCTGACCGACGCCGAGTCTGTTGCTGCCAAGCGCGGCAAGACCGTCGCCGAGATCCTGGGCTAAGGAGGGCGCTGAATCATGGAAAAACTGAGCATCCGTCTTGCCAAGAGCCTGATCGGCCGCGGCAAAGAGCAGATTTCCGTCGCGAAGTCTTTGGGCCTGCATCGTCCGGGTGACGTTGTCGAACAGCCTGACAACGCCGCTACTGCCGGTAAGATCGCCAAGATCTCTCACCTGGTCGTTGTGACCAAGCTGTAATGGAGGTGCAAGCATGAAGCTTCATGAACTGAACGCGCCCAAGGGCGCCCGCAAGGCCGTTACCCGCAAGGGCCGCGGCGCGGGTTCCGGCAATGGTAAGACTGCCGGCTACGGCCACAAGGGCCAGAAAGCCCGTTCCGGCGTCAAGAAGGCCGGTTTCGAAGGCGGCCAGATGCCGCTGCAGCGCCGTCTGCCGAAGCGCGGCTTCAACAACATTTTCGCTACCAAGTATGTCACCATCAAGGTTTCCGACCTTGAAAAGTTTGAGGCCGGCGCCACTGTTGACGCCGCCGCCCTGCTGGAAAAGGGCATCATCTCCCGCACCCTGGACGGCGTCAAGGTCCTGGGCAACGGCGAGCTGACCAAGGCTCTCAATGTCCAGGTCGCGGCCTACACGGCCTCTGCCAAGGAAAAAATCGAGAAGGCAGGCGGGAAAGCTGAGGTGATCTAAGGTGTTCGAAACGTTCCGCAATGCCTGGAAGATCGACGATCTGCGCAAGCGTCTTCTGTATACGCTGCTGATCCTGGTCCTCTTCCGTCTGGGCTGTGCGATTCCGGTACCTTATATCACCGCTGGCAATCTCAAAGACATGTTCGACACCACCGGCAGCATGCTGACCTACCTGGACATGATGTCCGGTAACGCGCTCAGCCAGTGCGCGATCTTCGCGTTGGGCGTTCAGCCTTATATCAACGCGTCCATCATCGTGCAGCTGCTGACTGTCGCCATTCCCTACCTGGAGAATCTTTCCAAGGAAGGGGAGGAGGGTCGCCGCAAGCTGACCCGAATCACCAACTATGTGGGCGCCGGCATCGCTCTGATGCTGTCCATCGCCTACTACTTCATCCTGCGCCGCAGCTCCGCTCTGGAGTACACCGATGGCTTTGCCGGTGTGTTCACCGCCATCGTCATTGTGCTGTGCTTCACCGCCGGCAGCCAGCTGGTTACCTGGATGGGCAACCAGATTGACGCCAAGGGCATCGGCAACGGTGTGTCCCTGCTGATCTTCGCCGGCATCGTGGCCAACTGGTCCCGTGTGCTGACCATGGTCAAGGGTGTGCTCACCGCCGCACAGACCTCCAGCGGGTACTACATCCTGCTGCCGGTCATCCTGGTACTGGCCATCGTCGCGGTGATCTTCGTGGTCATCCTGACCAACGCGGAGCGCCGCATCCCGGTACAGTACGCCAAGCGTGTGGTCGGCCGTAAGATGTACGGCGGTCAGGCAAGCTACATCCCCATCAAGGTGAATATGTCCGGTGTTATGCCCGTCATCTTCGCCATGACGCTGTGCAGCCTGCCCAACATGATTGGCAGCTTCCTGGGCTGGACCGACAACATCTTCTTCCAGGTGTTCAACTACACCAGCCCGGTGTACCTGGTGGCTTATGTGCTGCTGATCATCGGTTTCAACTACTTCTATGTTGCGATCCAGTACAACCCCATCGACATCAGCAATCAGCTGCGCAAGAACAACGGCACCATCCCGGGCATCCGCCCCGGCAAGCCCACCAGCGACTTCATCACCAAGACCCTGCAGAAGATCACCTTGATCGGCGGCATCTTCCTGGCGGTTGTCGCGGGCCTGCCCATTGTGCTGGGTGATCTGACCCACATCTCCATCCAGCTTGGCGGTACCAGCCTGCTGATCGTGGTTGGTGTTGCTCTTGACACCGCCCGTTCTCTGGAAGGCTATATGACCGCCCGTCATCACAAAGGCTTTTTGGAATAACAGCGGACGGCTGCCAGAAGGCAGTCGTCAGGAAAGGGGAAACAACATATGAAACTGATCCTTTTGGGCGCTCCCGGCGCCGGCAAAGGCACCCAGGCAGAGATCCTCTGCGATAAGCTGGGTATCCCCACCATTTCCACCGGCAACATCCTGCGTGCCGCCGTCAAGGACGGTACCCCGATGGGCCTCAAAGCCAAAAGTTTTATGGACGCGGGTGCGCTGGTTCCCGATGATGTCATTGTGGGCATCGTGAAGGAACGTCTGGCGCAGCCCGACTGTGCCGGCGGTTTCATCCTGGACGGTATGCCGCGCACCATCGCGCAGGGCGAAGCCCTGGAAGCCATGGGCGTGGAGATCGACAAGGTACTGAACCTGACCGTTGCTGACGAAGCTATCATGGAGCGTATGAGCGGTCGTCGCGTCTGCGCAAAGTGCGGCGCCAGCTACCATATCAAGAATAAGCCCAGCGCCAAGCCGGGCGTTTGCGATCGGTGCGGCGGGGAACTGGTCATCCGCAAGGATGATGAGCCCGCCACCGTGCTGGACCGTCTGAAAGCGTATCACGAACAGACCGAGCCTCTTGTGGCCTTCTACCGCGAACGCGGCAAACTGGTGGAGATCCCGGATCAGGGTTCCATCGAAGGCACCACTGCGCTGATCCTCAAAGAGCTGGAGGCATAACGCACCCATGATCCAAATCAAAAACGCTGCCGAGATCGAGAAAATGCGCCGCGCCTGCGCCATCAGCGCGGCGGCGCTCAAGGCAGGCGGCGAAGCGATTGAGGCCGGTATCTCAACGGCGGAGATCGACAAGATTATCTACGACTTTATCGTGCGCCACGGCGCAAGACCGAATTTCCTGCATCTGTACGGATTTCCGGCCACCGCCTGCATCAGCGTCAACGACACCGTGATCCACGGCATCCCCAGCCGCGACCAGAAGATCCGCCCCGGTGATATCGTCTCCATCGACACCGGCTGCAAGATCGACGGTTTCAACGGCGACAACGCCTGCACCTTTGCCTGCGGCAAGGTAGACAAGGAAGCACAGCGTCTGCTGGATGTCACCCGCGAGAGCCTGCACCGCGGCATTGCTGCGGCCCAGGCCGGCATGCGGATCGGCGATGTGGGCCACGCGGTGCAGAGCTATGTGGAAGAGAACGGTTTCTCGGTTGTGCGCAGCTTTGTCGGCCATGGCGTCGGCAAGGAACTGCACGAAGACCCCGAAGTTCCGAACTACGGCACCCCGGGCCGCGGACCTCGCCTGGTCCCCGGAATGTGCATCGCCATCGAACCGATGGTGAACCAGTACAAGTACGCGGTAAAGACGTTGAAGGACGGATGGACGGTCAAGACTTGTGACGGCGGACTGGCAGCTCATTTTGAGCACACGGTCCTCATCACCAAGGACGGGCCCGAGATCCTGACCCACGGCTGGGAGGAACCCGAATGGACTTTGTAAAAGGCCGTTTGGTGCGCTCCAAAGCGGGCCGCGATAAGACCCGTACCTTCGCCGTGGTGGCTGCCGAGGGCTGCATGCTGTGGCTGGCCAACGGGAGCAAGCGGTCCCTGACCGCACCCAAGCGCAAAAAAGTCCGGCATGTGGCACCCACCGCCACCGTTCTGGCAAACGAGCTTCTGAAAAGCGATCAACTGCTCAGTGAAGCGATCGCCGCCTATGACGCGGCGCATCCCGCTGAATGAACCCTTCAAGGAGGCAATCAGCTTGTCTAAAGAAGATGTCATCGAAGTAGAAGGCGTCGTGCGTGAGGCTTTGCCCAACACCGTGTTCAAGGTCGAGCTGCTCAACAAAGAGGGCAAGCCCAACGGCCACACGGTTTCGGCGCACATCTCCGGCAAACTGCGGACCAACTTCATCCGCATCCTGCCCGGCGACAAGGTCACCATGGAAATGTCGCCCTACGACCTGACCAAAGCCCGGATCACCTGGCGTTCCAAATAAACGCCTTGTGTCATAGAAGGAGGTTAACATCATGAAGGTAAAACCTTCCGTGAAACCCATTTGCGAAAAGTGCAAGGTCATCAAGCGCAAAGGCCGCGTGATGGTCATCTGCATCAACCCCAAGCATAAGCAGCGTCAGGGCTAAAGGTCCGGGGGACTCCCCCTGGAAACCGTACCCAAAACGCTTGGGGGCCAAGTGCGTAGATTCCCGGCGCAGGCCCCGACACAGGACATGGGATGTTATTTATGGAGGTGCTTTATGGCACGTATTGCTGGTGTTGATCTGCCTCGCGAGAAGCGGATCGAGGTTGGTCTGACCTATGTCTACGGTATCGGTCAGAGTACTGCTGACGAGATTCTCGCCGGCACCGGGATTAACCCGGATATCCGCGTCAAGGATCTGTCCGCCGAAGATGAAGCCAAGATCCGTGACTACATCGACAAGAACAATATCATCGTGGAAGGCGATCTTCGCCGCAACGTTGCGCTGGACATCAAGCGTCTGACTGAAATCCAGTGCTACCGTGGCATCCGCCATCGCAAGGGCCTGCCTGTGCGCGGCCAGCGCACCAAGACCAATGCGCGTACCCGCAAAGGTCCGAAGCGCACCGTCGCGAACAAGAAGAAGTAAGGAGGAACTGTAAATGGCTGCTACGAAAGCAACTGCTAAGACCCGCACCAAGCGCAAAGAGCGTAAAAACGTCAGCGCCGGTGCTGCTCATATCCAGAGCACGTTCAACAACACCATCGTCACCATCACCGACACGCAGGGCAACACCATTTCTTGGTGCAGCACGGGTACCCTGAACTTCCGTGGTTCCCGCAAGAGCACTCCTTACGCCGCCCAGAGCGCTGCCGAAGTGGCCGCCAAGGCCGCGATGGAGCATGGCATGAAGACCGTCGAGGTCTACGTCAAGGGCCCGGGTTCCGGCCGTGAGAGCGCCATCCGCGCTCTGCAGGCCACTGGCCTGGAGGTCACCATGATCCGTGACGTGACCCCGATCCCGCACAACGGCTGCCGCCCGCCCAAGCGCCGCCGTGTCTGATGGAAGGAGGATACTGAATTATGGCTAAGAATACGCAGCCCATCGCCAAGCGTTGCAAAGCTCTCGGCATTTCTCCTGCCGTCATGGGCTATGCCAAGAAGAATACCACCCGCAACTCTACCGGCAACTTCCGCAAGAAGCAGTCTGAGTACGCCACTCAGCTGAAGGAAAAGCAGAAGCTGAAGTTCATCTACGGCGTTCTGGAAAAGCAGTTCGCCAACTACTTCAACGAAGCGGAACGCCGCCAGGGCCAGACCGGTGAGAACCTGCTCCAGATGCTGGAATGCCGTCTCGACAACGTCGTGTTCCGTCTGGGCTTTGCTTCCACCCGCCGTGATGCCCGCCAGCTGGTCAGCCACGCTCACTTCACCGTCAATGGCAAGAAGGTCAACATTCCTTCCTACCAGGTCAAGGCCGGTGATGTGGTCGAAGTGTGCGAGTCCAGCCGCAAGATCGAAAAGTTCTCCAAGCTGACCGGCGCCGATGCTCCCGTTGTCGCTCTGCCTTCCTGGCTGAGCCGCGAGACCGGTTCCCTGAAGGGCGTCGTCACCAAGCTGCCCGAACGCAGCGACATCGATTACGAGGTCCAGGAACACCTGATCGTCGAGTTGTACTCCAAGTAATCCTCTGCCAAAACCGTTTTTTTCACCAAAACCGGCTCCGCGTTTTTCTGCGGGCCGGCTGATCAAGGAGGGTTTTTATGATGGAGATTGAACGCCCCAAGATCGAGATGGCCAACCTTTCCCCCGACGGCCGTTACGGCAAGTTCGTGGTGGAACCTCTGGAGCGTGGCTTCGGCACTACGCTGGGCAACAGCCTGCGCCGTGTGCTGCTCTCCAGCTTGCCCGGCGTGGCGGTCACCAGTGTGAAGATCGACGGCGTCGTGCATGAATTCTCGACCATCGAGGGCGTGCGCGAGGACGTGACCGAGATCGTTTTGAACCTTAAGGGTGTTGCCGCCAAGATCTATGGCGACGGCCCCAAGACCGTCCGCGTGGAAGCCGCCGGTCCGTGCGAAGTCACTGCCGGCAGCATCAAGCAGGGCGACGACCTGGAGATCCTCAATCCCGAATGGCACATTGCCACCCTGGGTGAGGGAGCCAAGCTCGTCATGGAGCTGACCTTTGACAAGGGCCGTGGCTATGTTCCCGCCGAGCGCAACAAGCTGGCGCTCATCGAGAAGAATGATGTCACCACCCTGCCTGTGGACAGCATCTATACTCCGGTGCTCAAGTGCAACTACACGGTGGAGAACACCCGTGTGGGCCAGATCACCGACTTTGATAAACTGACCATCGAGGTCTGGACCGATGGCACCACCAACGCGCAGGAGGCCATGAGCCTGGCTGCCCGTGTGCTGACCGAACACCTGAATCTGTTCGTCAACCTGTGTGATGAAGCCGCCGAGACCGAAATCATGGTCGAGAACGATGAGAAGGGCAAGGAAAAAGCGCTGGAAATGACCATTGAAGAGCTGGACCTGAGCGTCCGTTCCTTCAACTGCCTCAAGCGCGCCGGCATCAACACCGTGGGCGACCTCATCAACAAGAGTGAGGACGACATGATGAAGGTCCGGAACCTTGGCCGCAAGAGCCTGGAAGAAGTCATGGCGAAACTGGACAGCCTGGGCTTCATGCTCACCAAAGACGACGACAACTGATAAAGGAGTGAAACAGAATGCCCGGTACTAGAAAGCTTGGCCGCGCCACCGACAGCCGCAAGGCGATGCTGCGCGCTATGGTCACTTATCTGTTCGAGAACGGCAAGATCGAGACCACCGTTACCCGCGCTAAGGAGGTTCGCTCCATGGCCGAGAAGATGGTCACCCTGAGCAAGGCCGGCGATCTGCACGACAAGCGCCAGATCTTCAGCTACATCACCAAGGAAGATGTTGCCAAGAAGGTCATCGATGTGTATGGTCCCAAGTATGCCGACCGCAACGGCGGCTACACCCGCATCATCCGCACCGGTATGCGCCGCGGCGACGCCGCCGAGATGGCGATCCTGGAACTGGTCTGATCGGACCGTTTCAGCGTTGACTGAATAAAAGCCCGCCCCTGATGAAAGCCGGGGGCGGGCTTTTTTATCGGTATTTATTGGCATACAAAAGCTCCGGCACCTTGGTGCCGGAGCTTTCCTGTATTGTGATTGGTTTATTTGTTCCAGGTGGGGATGTCGGGGAAGACCGTGTGGGCACTGAACCGTCCCTGCGGTCCGTACATCTCAAAATGCAGATGGCTACCGGTGGAGTTGCCGGTGGAACCCATGTAGCCGATGACCTGACCGGCTTCCACATGCTCGCCTTCACTGACAATGTACTGCAGCAGATGCCCGTAACGGGTGGTGTAGCCGCCGTCATGCTCAATGACCACATAGTTGCCGTAGCTGTTCCAGTCGCCCCGGGTCACAATACCGTTCCAGGTGTAGGTCTGGACCACCATGCCGGAGGCAGCCGCCAGGATGGGCGTGCCGCTGGGCCCTGCAATGTCAATACCGGTATGGCCGCCTACCATCCACTGGCTGATGTGCCGGTATCCGGGGGCAGGCCAGACAAAGTCATAGCCGTTGATGCTGCCGTACATATAATCCTTCAGCTGGGTGCCGGTGACACGTTCTTCCGCCACCGGATCGGTCAGGATCTTGACCTGTACCGTCTGTACGTCAGTCTGTACCCCGTCCACCGTGGTCACGTCCTGGGTGATCTCCCGCAGACCATTCTGTCCGGTCTGGAGCACCACGGTCTCGCCGTAGTCATAAGCGGCGGATTCCTGGGTATAAACAGGATAGGGGATTTCCTCCTGGTAGGTCTGCCGCTCGATGGACCGGACTTTCAACAGATCCGGGTCGCTGCGCAGCTGCCCCAGCACATCGGTGTAGGATTGTACCGAGTCAGAGAAAAAGAGCCCGTCCACCAGCTGGACATCATGTACAAAGGCCACCCGCTGGTTGGGATTGTCCACCTGCTTGTAAGGCAGCAGACAGCTTTGCAGAAAACTGCGCAGGTGGTCCCCGTCGGTGGTCACATACTGCAGGGCACCGTCCAGATACACGGCGGTGGCGTCCTGCAGCTCGCCGCCGGACGCCATCAGCAGGGCGTTGACCAGTTCACTCTGTCCCATAGTCTGGTCGTAGTCGGTGGTCAGGGTGTAGGTAGGCCAGATTTCAAAGCCGGATTCCGCGGAAGATTGTCCCGCATCACTGAGCACCCGCTGGGCCGTTTCCACACGTTCATACACGGCCGCGCGGGCGTCGTCGAAAACCTGCTCGTTTTCCACATAACCCACGGTCTGACCGTTTACCTGTACCTGCAGCACGTAGCTCCGGTCCAACCCGGTATAGACAGTCCAGCCCAGCACTCCGGCTGCAGCGGCCAGCAGGGCGCTGCGCAGCAAAAGGCCGGGGGAGAAGGCCACGGCCTGCCCGGTATCGGGGGGCACAAGGGGGCGGACCAAGGCACTCCCCAGGGAGACAAAACCGCGCAGCAGCAGTACGACGAACCAGCCCACCGACCGTGCCAGCCGGATAAGGGTATATTCCACCAGAAAGCCGATGGCGTATAAAAACTCGCCGGTCTCATGCCAGTATGGAATGCTCCGTACCCGGGAAAGAAACCGGTGTTGGGCAGCGCTGCGCTTTTCTTTTTTATGCCATCGCCGGACGGTACGGCGGCATCGCCAGGCGTCCAGCAGAGAGGTGCGTGAAGGTTTCGTTTTCATCGCTCCTTCTGATTCCTGTCAGATTTGAAGAGGAAATACAAGTTGGTCTAAAACGATAGACCAGATACCAAAAGTCTAACATACGGCCCCTGGACTGTCAAGGCAGCAATAGGGCAGGGGAGTCTATCGGACAGCACAACAAGGGCAAATCTGGCGAATTTGAAAAAAAATTGTAAAAAGCACCAGAAATTTTGAGGCGGCTCCTGAAAGGGGATGTGCAAGGTGCGGAAAATCAAAGATTGTACAAAAAAAGCACGGTTGACAGGTGCTTTTGCCGTTCCCATGTGATAAAATAAAGATGAGTGATGATGCGCCTTTGTGCGCACAAAATAAGTATAAAGATCAGTGAAGGAGCAACGTATGGCTGACATGAATCTTGGCCCCCGTGACTTTTTTGCGAAAGAGGACGCAATTGCCGATCTGGGGCTTCTGGCCTGCCCCGGTGCCGAGGAACTGGCCAACCTGGTGGACGGTCATCTGGTGCGCTGGGCCCGCGAGGTCGGTATGGATGTGGATACCTTTATCATTCCCTCCGATTGCCCGCGCTTCCAGTCCGGTGACGCCAAGGGCCTGGTCAAGGCCTCGACCCGCGGTGATGACATCTTTATTTTTGTTGATCCGGGCAACTACAGTGTTACCTACAAACTCTTCGGATATGAGAACCATCTCTCTCCCGACGATCATTTCCAGAACCTGCTGCGTCTGATCCAGGCTGTTTCCGGCCGTGCTCACCGCATCAGCGTGATCATGCCCAGCCTGTACGGCGGCCGGCAGCATCGCCGTGTCAGCCGCGAAAGTCTGGACTGCGCTTTCGCTCTGCAGCAGCTGCGTTCTGTGGGCGTCAAGAACATCATCACCTTCGATGCCCATGACCCCCGCGTCCAGAACGCCGTGCCCACCATGAGCTTTGACAACGTCATGCCCACCTACCAGGTTCTCAAGTGCCTGCTGCACCATGTGCCTGATGTCCGCTTCGACAAGGAGCACTTCATGGTCGTTTCTCCCGATGAAGGCGCCATGAACCGCAACATGTACTACTCCAGCGTGCTGGGCTGCAACCTGGGTATGTTCTACAAGCGCCGCGACTACTCTAAGATCGTCAACGGCCGCAACCCCATTGTCGCTCATGAATACCTGGGCGAGAGCGTGGAAGGCAAGGATGTCTTCATTGCCGACGACATCATCGCTTCCGGCGAGAGCATGCTGGACATCGCCTACGGCCTGAAGATGCGCGGCGCCCGCAAGATCTTCACCTACGCCACCTTCCCGCTGTTCACCGCCGGCCTGGACAAGTTCGACAAGGCCTACCAGGACGGCATCGTGGCTGCCGTGCTGGGCACCAACCTGACCTACCGCATGCCCGAGCTGCTGGAACGTGAATGGTACCATGATGTGGACGTGTCCAAGTACACTGCCTACTTTATCGCCGCCATCAACCATGACAAGAGCGTGTCCAGCATCATTGACCCCATGGTCAAGATCCGCGCTCTGCTGGGCCGTCACGGCATCCCCATGGGCTGCTGAGTCCCCTCACATCTGAATCACTTTTGATTTTTTGCCTGTGCCGTTTCGGCACAGGCAAAAAATTTGCATTGCGGCGCCTGTCTCGTTATAATAATGGGGTATAAAGAATTCCCGGGGCCTCCCGCCCCGTTGCCGAAAAAGGAGAGGTTTTGTATGCTGCCAATCGAACGTCTGCGGGCGATGGTCGCCGGCAAAAAGGTGGCCTTCATCGGGGCCGGTGTCAGCCACAAACCGTGCATCGAACAGTTTGCCGCCCTGGGTGCCCAGATCACCCTCTGCGACCAGAAACCCAATCTGGAAGCCTTCGGCGACTACGCCGATACCCTCCGCCGCCTAAAGGTGAACCTGAGCCTGGGTGAACATTACACCGACGGCTTTGCCGGACAGGATATCATCATGCGCACCCCCGGCTATGAGTATTATAAGCCCGAACTGCAGGCGGCTTTGAAGGCTGGCACCATGGTCACCAGCGAGGTGGAACTCTTCTTTGAGCTCTGCCCCTGTGAGATCGTGGCTGTGACCGGTTCGGACGGCAAGACCACCACCACCACTCTCATTGCCAAAATGCTGGAAGCCGCCGGCCGCAAGGTCCTTTTGGGCGGCAACATCGGGGCTGCCCTGCTGCCTCAGCTGGAAACGGTCACCGCCGACGACATTGCCGTGGCGGAACTGTCCAGCTTCCAGCTCATCAGCATGCGCCACAGTCCCAAGGTGGCGGTGGTGACCAACGTCACACCCAACCACCTGGACCACCACAAGGATATGCAGGAATACATCGACGCCAAGCGCAACATCCTGCTGTGGCAGACGCCGCCCTGCCGTGCGGTCCTGGGATATGAGAATGACATTACCCGGGGCATGGCCGCCGACTGCAAGGGGGAACAGGTCTGGTTCACCCGCCTGCACGAGACCGACAAGGGCGCCTTCCTGCGGGCCTCCGATGATACCCTCTGCTACGCGGAAAACGGTGTGGTCACCCCCATCGTGCCCCGGTCCGAAGTGAAACTGCGCGGCTTGCACAACGTGGAAAACCTGCTGGCCGCCATGGCTGCTGTCTGGGATCTGGTTCCGGTGGAGGTCATGCGTCAGGTGGCGTCCACCTTCACCGGTGTGGAACACCGCATTGAACCGGTCCGGATGCTGGACGGCGTGCAGTACTATAACGACTCCATCGCCACCAGCCCCACCCGTACCATCGCCGGCCTGCGCAGCTTCGACCGGAAGCTCATCCTGATCGCGGGCGGGTATGACAAAAAGATCAGCTACGCCCCTCTGGCGCCGGAACTCATTGCCCATGTAAAGGTGCTGATCCTCATGGGGGATACCGGACCCATTATCGAGCGGGAAGTCCGCGCCTGCCCCGGCTTTGCGGAGAGCGGTCTGGAGATCCTCCACGCCGATTCCATGCAGGATGCGGTGGAAAAGGCCCGCGGTGCTGCCTGTCCCGGCGATATCGTCAGCTTGTCCCCGGCGTCGGCCTCCTTTGACCATTACCCCAACTTTGAAGCCCGCGGACGGGAATACAAGCAGATCGTGAATGCACTGTAACAGGAGGTCCGCCCCGTGATCCAGACTGTAACCGATGCCGCCCAACAGCGGGCCTTTTTGCAGACCGCTTCCGGCAAGCCCTATTTTCAGGCGCTGCTGGGGCGGGATGCCGCCCTCTGGACCGGCAACCCCGGTGCTCCAACCCGGCTGTTTACCCTGTCCGGTGGGGCGCTGGCATTGAGCGGCCGCTCGGCCCAGCTCTGCTGTGACAGTGCGGCTGCCCCGGACTGGGAGGAGCTGGCGCTGTTCCTGCGGTTTGCCGGGGTGGAACGGGTAACGGCCAGCATCCGGCCGCCGGAGACCTGGCCGCTGCGCCGGGACCTGTACCTGTACACTCTGGCCCCCGGCGGGCAGCTGCCGGTGCCGCCGCTGCTGCCGGAACTGCATATAGACCGCCGTCCTTCCATGCAGGCCATCAGTGCCGAACTCTTCCCCGAAGAACCGGAACGGCAGGAGGCCTTCTACTCCGAATCCTGCACCGCCCTCAACCACGGCTATGCCCGGGTGCTGGCCGTGTGTGACGGAACAGGAAAAATGGTCTGCACAGTGGGGGCCTACGCCATCTGTGCGGGGGAAGCCTATATGGCCGCGGGGGAGACCCGCCCAGACCTGCGCGGCAAGGGCATCGGCGGGCACCTGATCGTCACCCTGGCCAATGAACTGGCTGCCGAAGGATACACCGTCACCTTTCTGTGTGAGGCAAAGCGCCGGCATTTTTATGACCGTCTGGGCTTTGTGTGCGTGGGCAGCTATGGGCAATATCATCTGCCCGCCCAAACCAACAACGAAGGAATCGAAAATCAATGATCGAACAATTTTTTGACCTGAAACCCGAAGTCCTCGCCCTGGACAAAAAAGCGCTGGAACTGTGCAAGGACCAGTTTGCCCATGTGGAGGAGATCCGGGATTACAACCAGCTGAAGATGCTCAAGGCCTTCACCGGCTGCGGCGTGGAGGCCCGACATTTCTGGGGATCCTCCGGCTACGGCGTCTGGGATGACAGCCGCAACAAGCTGGAGGAAGTCTTTGCCCGCTGCATGGGCGCCGAGGCCGCTCTGGTGCGCCCCCAGTTCATGAGCGGAACCCACACCCTGGCCGTGGCTCTCTTCGGTCTGCTGCGTCCCGGTGACACCCTGCTGGCCGCCACCGACCGCCCTTACGATACCCTGGAAGGGGTCATCGGCATCGGGGAGGCAGGCAAAGGCTGCGGCACCCTGCGGGAATTCGGCGTGCTGTACGACGAATGTCCCCTCAAGCCGGATTTCACCCCCGATTACGAGGCCATTGCCCGTCAGGCCAAGAACGCCACGGTGGTGCACATCCAGCGCAGCCGGGGCTATACCCAGCGCAATGCCTTTGATCTGGCCACCATTCGGAAGGTAGCCGAAATCGCCCGTCAGGCCAACCCCAACGCGGTGATTTTTGTGGACAACTGCTACGGGGAATTCACCCAGAAGCAGGAACCCCTGGAAGTGGGCGCCGACCTCATCGCCGGCAGCTTCATCAAGAACCCCGGCGGCGGCATTACCCCCACCGGCGGATACATTGCCGGACGGGCCGACCTGGTGGAAAAGGTCAGCCATCGCTTCACCGCTCCCGGTATCGGCGCGGAACTGGGCTGCACCCAGGACAGTCTGCGGGATACCTTCCTGGGCTTCTACTACGCCCCCGGCGTGGTGTGCGAGGCCCTCAAGACCGCCATCTATGCCCAGTGCCTGCTGGAACTGTCCGGCGTGAACCCGGTGCCCCGGTATACCGCCGACCACAACGACATCGTCACCTGTTTTGATTCCGGCAGTGCCGCCGCGCTGCAGGGCTTCTGCACCGGTATCCAGCAGGGAAGCCCCATCGACAGCATTGCGGCTCCCGAACCCGCCGATGAGCCCGGTTATACCGATAAAGTCATCATGGCCTCCGGCAGCTTCACCGAAGGCAGTACCATTGAACTTTCCTGCGACGGCCCTCTGCGCGAACCCTATACCTGCTACCTGCAGGGCGGGGTGAACTTTACCGCCGCCCGCGCCGCGGTGCTGTGCGCCGTGCAGAACGCCTTTTTTGCCTGACCTTGTGGTACAAACCGCCCCGGCGGTTTTGCGTCAATATGGACCCTATTGACCGAAAGGAAGGAAAATACCATGCTGGACATCAAGCGCAACCTGACCACCATGACCGACTTTTACGAACTGACCATGTCCGCCGGCTATTTTGACGAAGGCTACAAGGACAAGATCTCTGTCTTTGACATGTTCTTCCGCCGTGTGCCGGACGGCGGCGGCTACGCCATCATGGCGGGGCTGCAGCAGTTCATCGACGCGGTGGATCATCTGCAGTTTACCCGGGAAGACATCGACTATCTGCGGTCTACCCGCATGTTCCGGGAGGATTTCCTGGAATATCTGGCCAACTTCAAGCTTCACTGCAATATCTGGGCCATCGAGGAAGGCGTCCCCATCTTCCCCCAGGAACCCATCGTCACGGTGGAAGGTCCCGCCATTGAATGCCAGCTGCTGGAAACCCTGCTTCTGGTCACCTTCAACCACCAGTGCCTGATCGCCACCAAAGCCAACCGGATCGTGCGGGCGGCTTCGGGGCGTCCGGTCATGGAATTCGGTGCCCGCCGTGCTCAAGGGTATGACGCGGCCTACTTCGGCGCCCGTGCGGCCTACATCGGCGGCTGCGGTTCTACCAGCTGTGTCATGGCGGCCCGGGATTTCGGCATCCCGGCTTCCGGCACCATGGCCCATTCCTGGGTGCAGATGTTCCCCAGTGAGTACGAGGCCTTCAAGAAGTATGCCGAGATGTATCCGGATGCCTGCGTCCTGCTGGTGGATACCTACAACGTGCTGCGCCATGGCATTCCCGATGCCATCAAGGTGTTTGATGAGGTCCTCAAACCCATGGGCAAGCGTCCCAAGGGGGTGCGCATCGACTCCGGCGATATCGCCTACCTGTCCAAGAAGGCCCGCCGCATGCTGGACGAAGCCGGTTATCCCGACTGCACCATCTGCGCTTCCAACAGTCTGGACGAATACCTGGTCCGGGACCTGATCCTGCAGGGGGCCCGTGTAGACAGCTTCGGCATCGGTGAGAACATGATCACCGCCAAGAGCGATCCCGTCTTCGGCGGGGTGTACAAGCTGGCTGCCGTCAAGGAAGAAGACGGTACCTATACGCCCAAGATGAAGCTCAGCGAGTCCGCCGAAAAGACCACCATTCCCTGCCTGAAGAAGGTCTGGCGTATCTATGACGAGGACAACAAGGCGATGGCCGACCTGATCACTATGGCCGACGAAGAGGTGGAGACCAAGCACGGCATCACCCTGTTTGACCCGGTGGAAACCTGGAAGGAGCGCACCTACGTCAACTGCACCGCCCGCTGCCTGTCCACTCCCATTTATGTGAACGGCGAGCGCGTCTACACCAGCCCCTGCCTGGAAGATATCCGCAAGTTCTGCAAGGCCCAGATCAACACCTTGTGGGATGAAGTGAAGCGCTTTGAGAACCCCCACCGCTATTATGTGGACCTGAGCCAGAAACTGTGGGATACCCGCAGCGAACTGCTGAAAGTTCTGTCCAAGTAAGGCAAAAAAATAGTTACAAAGCGATTACAGACCCTCTTTCCTGCACAGAATACTCCTACAAAGGTTTCTGCCGGGGAAGGGGGCTTTTTTATGGTGCTGGTCCGCAGTTGCCGCTGGGAGGTGGGCTCGTTGTTTCTGCTGGGCGGGGTTGCGTACCTGGGGTTGGAGATGGCCTGGCGGGGCACCACCCACTGGACCATGTTCTTTGCGGGCGGGCTCTGCCTGTGCCTGCTGCGCTGGTTTGATGATTGTTTCCGCTGGCCGCTGCCAGCCGCGGCCCTGCTGGCAGCGGCAGCTGTGTCCGGGGTGGAACTGGTTTTCGGTGTATTCTGTACCCGTCTGTTGGGGCTGCATGTGTGGGACTACAGTACCGAGTGGGGAAACATCGCCGGTCTGATCTGCCCGAAGTACTGCCTGCTGTGGTTTTTGCTCTGTTTCTGGCTGTTGGGCGGCCTGCGCGCCCTGCGCCGGCTGCTGCACAAACAGACCGTTTTATAGGACTGGTTTGCTCCGGCCGGACTGCCGAAGTCCGTTTTATGGACCTTTTGCTTCTGTATAATGAAGACAGAAACAAAAGAAAGGCAGGCGGGTTCCATGACCACCAAGTTCAAGAATGTCAACGGCCACATCGAGGTGTATTCCGCACAGGGAGAGTTTCTTTTCTCCGCCGATACCATGGAGGAAGTCTGGCGGGAACTGTGCGCCTGACGCGTACAAACGTGGATGCTATATAGACAAAACAACGAAAATGTTGAAAATAACAAAAGAACTTTTTGTAAGTTTGTACAAAATGCAGGTTGCAAAAGTCAGACCTTCCGTGTATACTGAAGATGCAAAGAGAGGAAAGCCGGCACCCGCAAGCAGCCGGACTTCCGCCCATCTACAGAAAGGGGATCGCTATGTTGAGCCTGCATAAGATTACGACATGGATGCGCGGTATCATTCAGCGCGGCGAGGACTTTGGTTTGCCGGAGGATGTGTACAACGACGTGATCCCGTCCGGCGTGCATGATTTCCAGCATACCGAATTCTGAGCATGGATCCGGGACCGGCCAACGCAAAAAACGTTGGCCGGTCTTGTTTTTTTGTGCAAAAAAAGGTATGCTATATAGGTATACCAAGGAAAGGGGAGATGCCTGTGTCATGGCGGCCTTACGCCATCTTTGACATGGACGGGACTCTGCTGGATTCCACCGGTATGTGGGACCTGGTGGCTGACCGGGTCCTGGCCCGGTGGAATATGCGCTTTGATGAGCAGGATCGGGACAACACCGTGGCTCTGACCATCGAGGGCACGGCACAGTATTATGTGCAGCGGTACCATCTGCCGGTCACGGCGCCGGAACTGGCCGACTGCATCCGCACCGAAGCCCGCCGCGCCTACACCAGCTGCGCCACCCTCAAGCCCGGTGCTGCCGATGTGGTGGACGCCCTGCGAGCCAAAGGGGTGCGGCTGTGTGTGGCTTCGGGCACCGACAAGCCGCTGGTGGATGCAGCTCTGGGACATCTGGGAATCCTGGACCGGTTTGAATTCACCCTCTCCTGCCTTTCGCCCCGGGGCAAGCAGGACCCCGAGGTCTACTTGCGGGCGCTGAAAGCTTTTGGAAGCCCCGACCCCGCACAGGTCATGGTATTTGAGGATTCCCCCACGGCACTGGCCACAGCCAGACAGCTGGGCCTGTACACGGTAGCTGTGTGGGACACCTACACCGCCGACGCCTGGCCCGACCTGGGGCAGACGGCCGACAGCCTGTGCGAACGCTGGCCCGACTGGCTGGCGCAAAACCAAATGTAAGAGGAGAAGTCAGTATGAAATTGATCACCTTTACCGTGCCCTGCTACAACTCGGCCGCTTATATGGACCGCTGCATCAAGACCCTGCTGCCTGCGGGGGAGGACGCGGAGATCATCCTGGTGGATGACGGCTCCAAGGACGAGACCGGTGCCATTGCGGACGCCTGGGCGGAAAAATATCCCACCATCATCCGCGTCATTCATCAGGAGAACGGCGGCCACGGCGAGGGCGTGAACCAGGGCATCCGCAACGCTTCCGGCATGTATTTCAAGGTAGTGGACTCGGACGACTGGCTGGACGCCGACGCTTTGCAGAAGGTCATGGCCAAGCTGCGGGAATTCGCGGCTATGCCTCAGCCCGTGGACCTGCTTTTGTGCAACTATGTGTATGAGCACACGGTGGACAACACCCACCACACGGTGCGGTATACCGGCATTCTGCCCCAGGACAAGGTCTTTACCTGGCAGGACATCGGCCATTTCCCGCCCAGCCAGAACATCCTGATGCACTCTGTCATCTACCGCACCCAGATTCTGAGGGACTGCGGCCTGCGCCTGCCCAAGCACACCTTCTACGTGGACAATGTCTTTGTCTATCTGCCCCTGCCCAGCTGCCGCAGCCTGTATTATATGGATCTGGATCTCTATCGGTATTTCATCGGCCGGGAGGACCAGAGCGTCAACGAAAAGGTCATGGTCAAGCGGGTGGATCAGCAGGTGCGGGTCACCAAGCTGATGATCACCGCTGTGGACCTGTACGCCCTGCCGCCGGAGCAGAAAAAGCTGCGGGCTTATATGTTCAACTATCTGTCCATGATGATGACCATCTCCAGCGTGTTCCTGACCATGGACGGCAGTGCGGAAGCCCTGGCCAAGAAGGCCGAGCTCTGGCAGTTCCTCAAGCTGCATGACCGCCGCGTCTACCGCCGCTGTGTGGCGTCGGTGGCGGGGCTGTGCAACCTGCCCGGGAAAGCCGGCCGCGGCATCACCCTGTGGGGCTATCGCGTGGCTCAGAAGGTCTTCAAGTTCAATTAAAAAATGGCAGGCCGCCCTTTCGGATATCTCCGGGTTCGGGCGGCCTTTTCATATTTTGAAAAAAACAGAACGCCCTCCTTGTTTTGCGGTATCATACAGTCAGACCGAAAGACAAACCGAAAAACGGGAAAGGAGCCGATACACCATGCTGAACTGGAAAAAAATCTGGAACGACGCTATTTTGAATCGCTTGAGCCACCTGCTGGCCAATGCCGATGAACAGGGATTCCGGGACCTGTACATAAATTGCCTGGAAAATCTGCTTCTGGATGAATGATATACCAAAAAAGCCCTCCGCCGCCAAGGCAGAGGGCCTTTTTCTTATGGAAGCTGCCGGCTGCGCACAGCCTGCAGCAGAGCCTCCCGTTCGTTGGGCAGAATGCCCTGCATGACGGACCGCAGCAGCCATTCCAGCGTATTTCCCACCAGGGGGCCGGGGGTCAGTCCGGCGGCAATCAGGTCGCTGCCGGTGATGGCCAGTCCTGAAACGGTATAACAGGCAGTATCGGCCAGGTGCTGCATGCGGGCGGCAAACTCCCGCACCTCCCGACAGCGCAGCGCCACCGCTTCATTGTTGGCGTGGGCCGCCAGATCGGCCAGTTTCAGACGGCACAGCCGCTGCCAGAACAGCGGACCGCGCTGATGCAGCTGTTCCAGGATCTCGGCTTCCGACTGGGGCAGGGGACTGTCGTGTACCGCCACCAGGGCCGTCACCCCGTCAATCAGGTAGACAGGCGCCCGCAGCCGCTGCAGAATCTGGCGGGCCAGTCGGGCACCACGCTGGTTGTGCCCCGGAAAATGAGCCGTGCCGTCCTCGTCCTCGGTGCGGCACAACGGCTTTGCCATGTCATGCAACAGCACGGACCAGCGCAGGACCCGGGCACTGCGCTGGTCCATTCCCTCGGTGTCCAATCCGCCCACGGCCGCCGCCGTGTGGTTCCACACATCGTAGCAATGCCAGCGCCCCAGCTGAGAACAGCCGATGCAGGCTTCGATTTCCGGCAAAGCACCGGCCAGAATATGTCCATACCGGGCCAGGACCGTTCCGGCGGCAAATCCTTCCAGAAGGCGGTCCAGCTCGGTGAAAATCCGCTCCACGGAAACACACCGCACCGACATCCGGGCACCCAGGGCCGCCTCGGCCGTGGCAGGATCCAGGTGGAACCCCAGCTGGGCGGCAAACCGCACCGCCCGCAGGATTCGCAGGGCGTCTTCATCGAAGCGTGCCTCCGGGTCTCCCACACAGCGCAGGATGCCTGCCTGCAGGTCCTGCTGCCCGCCAAAAAGGTCAATGAGGCCTTCCTTCGGGGACCAGGCCATGGCATTGACGGTGAAATCCCGGCGGGCCAGGTCCTCCCGCAGGCAGGGGACAAAGCGGACGCAGTCGGGATGCCGTCCGTCCGTATAATGTCCGTCCTGCCGGAAGGTGGTGATCTCCCAGCTTCTGCCGTCCAGCACCACCGCCACCGTGCCGTGTTTTTTGCCTTTCAGCAGCAGCCGCTGTCCGGTAAACAAGGCTTCGATCTCATCGGGATGGGCGCTGGTGCAGATATCCCAGTCATCCGGGATGCGGCCCAGCAAACTGTCCCGCACGCATCCGCCCACAATGTAGGCATCATACCCGGCTTGCTGCAATCTGTCCAGCAGACGACAGGCTTGTACCGGAGGCCGGATCTGGGCGATATCGTTCATATCCGTACCTCCTTTCCTTTTCGGATATGGATCATTCAAAATGCCATTGCTGGCTCAGGTCCACGGTGCAGGCCACGCAGTCGCCCTCTTCCATCAGAGAAGCCACCTTCAGGCGGGCCGCTTCCTCATCGGGCATCCAGGTCACCAGGAAGAAATTCTCCGCCGGCACTCCGTAATAGACCCAGATCCCGTCGGCGCGTACCAGATCACTCAGGTGATCCAGTTCCTCGCCGTCGGTCAGGCCGGAGCCTTCCTCAGCGTAGATCATTTCCGGGCTCACCTGCATGCTGTCGATTACCGTGATGCTGCTGGTAATGTAGCCGTCGCGGTCGGTGCTCGTCATCTTGTCACCGCATACTTCCCATGCCGAAGCGAACGCCTTGATCAGCAATTCGCGCACCTCGATCATGGAATCCCCAGGAGTGTACATGATATTCCTTCTTTCTATTGTAACGGTTGCTTACAGTATAGCATGCCCTTGCGGCAGGGGCAATCCATTTGCATCAAACTGTGTCAGCGGGCCGAAGTATGCCAGCAGCATGTCGGCCAAAGCCAGCTCCGCATACCGGTGAAAGGTATAATCCTTGCCGGCACCGGCCACCACAGCCTTTTTTACAAAGGGATACTTCCGGGCTGTTTCGGCGTTCTGGGTCAGCAGCCAGAATTCGCCGGCTTCCTCGGCCAGACGCTGCACGGCATCGATCATGACTTCCAGTCCGCACCCGTTCATGCTCAGCATTAAAATCAGGGTACCGCGGCTCACTGTCACATCTTGGAGGTTGGCGGTGGAAAGCAGAACCCGGATGATTTTGCCCCGTTTGACCAGTTCCCGCTGCAGGTACAGCATCATCAGGCCGGAGTATTCCATCCCCAGCAGCAGCACGTCCTCTGCGGCCCGGATGGCATCCGCCAGGGCCTGCATCTGGTTGGGGTCCACCCCGGCCAGACAGGCGTACAGATCGCTTCCCAGGGTGCGGCAGCTGTCCTGCAGGGCAGGCTGTACCAGGGCGGCTTTGTCGTAGCCGAATACATTGCCGCAGTAGTAGGCCGACTGGGCTCTCATGCGGCGATCCAGGACGCATTCATCCTTGAAATGCAGAAAGTCATCATAGCCCAGGCTGTGGCAGAACCGGGTGATGGTGGCGGCCGAAACATGGCAGGCAGCTGCAAGCTGGGTGATGCTCATGTTCAGCAGTTCATCGAAGTGAGCCAGACAGTAGCGGGCAATACTCTGGTTGGTCTGGCCCCGGTTTTCTTCCGACGCCACAAACAAAAGCAGTTCCTGTGCCATCTGCATGGGGCAGAGCCTCCTTTGCAAAATAAATCGTCCCCGCCCCGTGCAGCAGCAGGGGCGGGGACGGTGGTTTATGGATTCAGCTCAGCCGCAGAAACTCAGTTCTTGGGCTTGGGGCCGGCTTCCGCAATTTCGGAAGGCATGTTGGGATACTTCTTGGCGAAGTTGTCCGCAAACATCTGGGCCAGCTTGTTGGCCTGGGCGTCGTAGGCGTCCTTGTCGGCCCACATGCCGCGGGCGTCCAGCATTTCGTCGGGCACGCCGGGGCAGCTGACGGGGTAATCCACGTTGAACACGTCATGATGCTTGAACTCGATGGAGTCGAAGCTGCCGTTCAGAGCGGCGGTGACCATGGCACGGGTGTAAGCCAGCTTCATGCGCTTGGCACCGGCAGCGGCGCTGCCGCCGGCCCAGCCGGTGTTGACCAGGTAGACCTTGGTGCCGTACTTGTCCAGCTTTTCGCCCAGCATTTCCGCGTAGACGGAAGGATCCATGGGCATGAAGGGTTCGCCGAACAGGGTGGAGAAGGTGGGCTGCGGCTCGGTGATGCCACGCTCGGTGCCGGCCAGCTTGGAAGTGAAGCCGGTGACGAAGTGGTACATGGCAGCGTTCTTGTCCAGACGGCTGATCGGAGGCAGAACACCGAAAGCATCGGCGGTCAGGAAGATGACAACCTTGGGGATGCCGCCTTCGCCGGGGATCTGGGCGTTGTTGATGTAGTTGACGGGATAGCCCACGCGGGTGTTCTCGGTCAGGCTGCCATCATCAAAGTCCAGTTCACGGGTCTCGGGATCCATGACCACGTTCTCCACCAGGGAGCCGAAGCGGATGGCATTGTAGATGTCGGGCTCGTTCTCGGCGCTCAGGTTGATGCACTTGGCATAGCAGCCGCCCTCAAAGTTGAAGACGCCGTCCGGGCTCCAGCCATGCTCGTCGTCGCCGATCAGCTTGCGGGCGGGGTCGGCAGACAGGGTGGTCTTGCCGGTGCCGGACAGGCCGAAGAAGACGGCGGTCTCATGGGTCACGGGGTCCATGTTGGCGGAGCAGTGCATGGGCAGAACATTCTCCTTGGTCATGACGTAGTTCATGGTGGAGAAGACGCTCTTCTTGATCTCGCCGGAATACTGGCTGCCGCAGATGACGATGACATGAGCCTCGTAGTCGATCATGATGGCAGCTTCGCTGTGGACACCGTCCACTTCAGGATCGCACTTGAAGCCGGGAGCAACCAGCATGGTGTAGTCGGGTTCGCCGTAGTTGGCCAGTTCCTCCGCGGTGGGGCGGATCAGCAGCTGATGGATGAACAGGTTCTGGCTGGCCATCTCATTGATGATGCGGAACTTCTTGGTGTACTTCTTGTCGGCGCCGGCAAAACCGTCGAAGATGAAGACTTCGCGGCCCTGGAGGTACGCAGCGACCTTGCCCTTGATGGCATCGAACTTTTCGCGGCTGATGGGGCGGTTGACCTTGCCCCAGGCGATGTCGTCATGCACAGCGGGGGTATTAACGATGAACTTATCGTTAGGGGAGCGGCCGGTGTACTTGCCGGTGGTAACCACCAGGGCACCGGTGTTGGACAAAGTGCCCTCACCGCGGCGCAGAGCGGCCTCGGTCAGCTGGGCGGGGGTCAGGTTGCGGTACACGGCCTTGGGGCCGATGATCCCGAACTTTTCGATTCCATAAGTCTCCATGGGAAACTACCTCCTTATATGCCATTATATGCCACTTTAATGGACTGTCTTTAGTATAGCCGAAAGCACTGCAAAAGGCAATGGACCCAACTGCAAATTTGAAAAAAATTAACACATTTTGGCGCCGGGGACTTGCAAGGCATGGTATAATAAAGACAAAAAACAGGGCGGACGGCCGTTGGTGCCCCCGCCGGAAAGGTGAGATTTTGATTATGCTGACCAATGAAACTCTGAATACGCTGAACACCCGCCGCAGCTGCCGTGCTTATGCGGACCGCCCGGTGGAAGCCGAGAAGATCGAAGCCATCCTGAAGGCCGGTACGTACGCCCCCACTGCCATGGGCCAGCAGAGCCCGGTGATCGTGGCTGTGGTCAACAAGGAAGTGCGGGATCACCTGTCCCGTATGAACGCTGCCGTCATGGGCTCGGACAAGGACCCCTTCTACGGGGCTCCGGTGGACCTGGTGGTTCTGGCTGATACCCGTCAGCCCGACTGGAAGGCGGATGGCAGCCTGGTCATGGGCAACATGCTCAACGCCGCGGCCAGCCTGGGCCTGGGTTCCTGCTGGATCAACCGTGCCTATGAGATGTTTGAGACCGAGGAAGGCAAAGCCCTGCTGAAGGAATGGGGCGTGCCCAATGCGGAATACCTGGCCGGCGTGGGCAACTGCGTGGTTGGTTACGGCGTTCCCGGCGGGGAAAAGCCTGCCGCTCCCCGCAAGGAAAACTATGTGGTGTATGTGCGCTGAGGCAAGACGCAATCAGCAAAAGGAAGGTGCGGCATGATCTACGGCATCGGGACCGATTTGTGTGAGAGCGTCCGGATGGAAAAGGCCATTGCCCGGGACCTTTTTCTGAAAAAGGTCTTTTCCCCGGCGGAACAGGAACTGCTCCTCTCCCATACCGGCAAACACCGGACCGAGACGGCCGCTGCCAACTTCGCAGCCAAGGAAGCGTTCCTCAAGGCCTGCGGCTGTGGCCTGGGCGGCTTTGCCCTGGCGGAGATCGGTGTGCTGCGCCGGGAAAGCGGTGCCCCTTATTATGAACTCTGCGGCGAGGCGGCCCGGTGGGTGCAGGAACATCATCTGACGGCCCACTTGAGTCTGACCCATGATGCGGGTCTGGCCTGTGCTTTTGCGGTTTTGGAACAGGGATGATTAAATCCCGCTCTGCCTGCTTATACTGTAAACAGAACAAACAAGCAGGGAGGGCAAATCCATGGAGGTACACAGAGGAGAAGTTTTCTACGCTGATCTGAGCCCGGTGGTGGGTTCGGAACAGGGAGGCGTGCGGCCGGTACTTATCATCCAGAATGAGATCGGGAACCGGCACAGCCCCACCGTCATTGCGGCGGCCATCACGTCCCGGCAGGACAAAAACCGCCTGCCCACCCATATCGGGGTCCGGGCGGACCGGTGCGGTCTGAGCAAGGACAGCATCGTGCTCACCGAGCAGATCCGCACCCTGGACAAACGCCGCCTGCGGGAGCGGGCGGGGCGCATCCCGCCCGAGGACATGCAGCGGGTGGACGAGGCCCTGGGCGTGTCCATGGGGCTGGTGGAACAGCCGCCTCATGGCAGTTTTACCTGAATCAGCTGAAACATCCATAAAAAAAGACCTTTCCCGGACCGGGGCGTTCCCGGCGGGAAAGGTCTTTTTGCTTGCAGATCACTGGGGCCAGCCGTCGGAAGGAAGGAGCACATCTCCCTCCAGCACCCACAGGGCACTGGCTCCCTCCACCTTGGCCAGCACCGTCTGCCCCTGGTCCTGAGGCAGACAGAACAGTCCGGTGGAAAGAGCATCCCCGATGCCGCTGTCGGTGCACAGGATGGCCACGCTGCGGCAGTAGCGGGCGGGCTGCAGGGTGCTCAGGTCGATGAGGTGATGATACCGCACCCCATCCACTGTGAAATATCGCTGGTAGTCTCCGCTGACCACCAGGCTCTGGCCCGGTTCCAGGGATACCTGCGCCAGGTATTCCTCTCCGTCCGGGTCCTGGACCCCGGCGGTCCAGCGGCTGCCGTCCGGCTTTTTACCGATGGCCCGCACGTTGCCGCCCACGTTCAGGATGGCGGAGGTCAGCCCCCGGGCTTCGGCTTTTTGGGCGGCCTGTTCCACCGCCCAGCCCTTGGCAATGCCGCCCACATCCAGCTGCAGGTCAGGGTCGGCGAACTGCACGGTGCAGGCCGTCTCATCCAGGACCAGACCATCCATATCCATGTGTTCGGCGGCCTGCTGCAAAGCGTCCCCGGCGGGCAGAATATCGGCGGTCAGGGCTGTCTCCGGGGAAGCCGCTTCGGCGGCGGTGCGGGCGTCGTGCCACAAAGAAAGCACCGTGCCCGCCGCAATGTTGCAGGCGCCGTCGGTCAGGTCGTAGGCCTGTTTGCCGAACTCAAGCAGGGCAAACAGGTCTGCGTCCACCGTTACCGGTTCCTGTCCGGCCTTGGCGTTGACGGTGGCCATGTTGGCCAGACCGTCGTAGGTGTTGTAGATGTCGAACAGCTGGTGATAATGCAGTAGGTCATCGTGGATCGCCTGGGATTGCTGCTGCCATTCTTCCTCGCTGGAGGCATACCCGGTGACCACCGTCACGGTGTCGAATACATCCCACCAGGTGGCGGTGTAGGCTTTGGGGGCGGTGCGGTCCTGCCAGAAGCTGAATCCCACCACCGCTGCCAGCGCCGCGCACAGGCCCAGGGCATTCCAGCCCCGGCGGGTCAAGACTGGCCTCCCACGGTGGCGTGTTCCTCACACAGCTCCCGCAGCAGGGCGTCCAGGGTCCAGTCCCGGCTGGTGGGGGTCACCATGGCCCGCAGGGCAATGGCGGCTCCGCCCCGGCGCACTTCGTCCACGAAATGCCCCAGAGAGCCGTCGTCATGGCGCAGCCCGCTGATGATCATGGCCGCGTGGTCTGTGGGGGAGGGAAGGGAAGCTCCGGCCGGGGCATGGCGCCCGGTGCACAGGTCGCCCACCCGGGCGCTCAATTCGGCGGGCCCCACGGAGCGGACCTTCAGGCCAAAGGAGGAGGCCGTGCGGACCAGGTGGTCGTATCCCGCATTCAGCGGTCCGAAATTCCACAGCAGCACGCAGCGCGGTTCCTTCTGGATATGTGCTTTCATAAGGGGGGCCTCCAATATTTGGACAATTTGAGATTTGTTCGTAAGGTATAAAGAAAGAAACTTCAAGGACCTATGTAGTAGGAATAAATCTTTTTCTCAGATAACGAATGGCCGGTTTCTCGACAAGCTCATGAATAAATACTGCACTTATAAGAGTGACAACTATGAAAATAATGCAAGTGGGAAACTTACTTGGCAAAATAAGCGACTGGATTAAATGCATAGAAAGAGATTGGCACAGATAAACGAGCAGTCCTAAAGATGCGAAATATTTAATAATTTTATTCTGACCCAGTTTGTTTAAGATATGACTGTTAGATATGCACAGTATTAAAGCTGAGCCAAAAGGAATAACAATAATATTATACAGATTAAAATAAATATAGTAGTTCAAATGTAGACTCGGCATAATAAAGGCAATAGAAAGGACAGCGCCTAACGCGTAGAATGATAGTTTAAGAGGCCCTTTAAAGAACTTGGCAATATGTTTCTCTTGGAAGAAATCGGCGAGAAGCAATCCGCAGAAAAACTCGGGTATTCTTAAAATAGGATTCATGTAATAGAAGACATATTCGTTTCCTAAAAAAACATTTAAATAGTACAAATATTCGGATGTAAGTACTAGAAGAACAAACAATATAAGTTTCTGCTTTTTGTTCAATGTATTTGTAAATTCGTTTAGAAATGGGAAAAGAATATAGAGAATAAAAAGTGTGCTGATAAACCAAAAATTATTGTTGTCAGCATAATCATATAGTCTGGGAAAAAGAATGGTTTGTGTCATTGATAGCTGGATGGGAAAAATTCGAATGAGTGTATTGACTTTGACTCCAGAGACGAGGTTAAAATAGAAGGCAATAATTAACAGCAGTAAATAGGACGGATACAGTGATATCAAACGCTTAATAAAAAATGCTTTTATAGCTTTTGTATTATGAATTTTTAATTCGCGATAATTTTGGCGCAGAAAAAAGGCGGATAGCATGAAAAAGACTGTACAACCAATAGCACCCACATTGATAAATTCATCTATGATAGGATTTCCAAAACTAAGACCATAGACATTATTGGCGTGAAATAGCAATATTTGAGTCATGCAAAAAATTCTTATGAAGTTGCAACTCTCTATCCGGGATTTCATAAAAACCCTCCGTTATGATGGTTGGTAAAGTCTCTCATGGAGCCAGTACTCAAAAGAAAACCAAAAGTAAAAAGTGAAAGAAAAATAATAAATAATTAGGAACAGCAGATTGACATATCGTTCCACTTTACCAGAATATAGCAGACTTTGGCACTAGAAGAGGCTTGAAGATACATCTTTTGGTATCTTGGAACACCATGTGGGTCAGATGATCGCATTCCGTGTCCGACGGACCGAAATTCCACAGCAGCACGCAGTACGGCTCACGCTGAATATGTGCTTCATAGAGTGTGCACCGCTGATGAATGATAACCAATATTTTGGTGTGAATAATAGATGTCAGATGTTTTTTCAAAAAAGAATATGGGAATGGTCACTGTTATAACAATTTTTGAATAACAGGAATCTTCTTTAAAATCAATGTAAAAAGTGCGCCTATGATAAAAATTAAAATATCAATCACTAATATTTTCACGACTGCATTGATTCCCCATTGATTGAAATAAGGAAAAACGAGCTGAATTAGTTTGTCACCAAACAAGTAGATTCCAAAGGTAAGACTTGATAACCCAATAATTACTTTATTTACCTTGGTGTGTCGAACTAACAGAGTAGATATTATAATTAAACTAGCGTCCAAGCAAATTGTGGCTAATACTGACCATATGAGGAATGGATTGTCCATGCTGTATTAGAATATCCGTTCAATAAATCGAAAATTACAGAAGAGATGGTGTGATTGACAATCACCATGAAACAAGCAAAGAGTCTTATATAATCATAGCCGATTTTCCTCTTCATCGTACCTACCGCCTTGTCTATCATGATTGATGATTTTAAGTGATTATCAGTTTTCCTTAGCACTATAAAAGCGGCAGAAGCAGCAAATATTTGCAATCTTCTGCCGCAAACTAAATCATACTCCTAAATGTTTGCGCTAAAAAGAAAAAACATTCTAAATATCAGGAAAGGTGTTGTGCGTCCAGCTTTATTAGGGGCTATCTACATTGAATAATATCACAGGTCAGGATGGTATTCCTTGCAGGTACATTTCTTCCACTTCAGACCGCTGCCGCAGGGGCAGGGATCGTTGCGGCCGATCTTCTGTACCCGCACGGGGGCGCTGCCCTTGGCGCCGGGACGGGTGGGGGCGCCTTCGCCGGTGGGCTTGGCGACCTGTTCCCGCTGGGGCTGGGCTTCGGGACGGCGGATCTCGATGGTCAGCAGCATATGGACGGCGTCCTCACGGATGGAGGCGATCATCTCGTCAAACATGGCAAAGCCTTCCAGACGGTATTCCACCACCGGGTCGTGCTGGCCGTAGCCGCGCAGACCCATGCCCTGCTTCAGCTGATCCATGTTGTCGATGTGGTCCATCCACTTGGTATCCACATTGCGCAGCAGGCAGATGCGTTCCAGCTCCCGCATGGTCTTGGAGCCGTACTTGGCTTCCTTGGCCTGCAGGATCTGCATGCCCCGGTCATACAGGGTCTTGGCCACTTCTTCCTTGGTGACATTGCTCAGCTGCTCGGTGGAGTAGTTGAAGTCAGTGGGCAGGCACAGCCAGTTCATATAATGGCGGCGCAGGGCGGCAAAATCCCAGTCATCCGGTACATCGCCGCTGAGGAAAGAGTTGCAGCTCTCGTCGATGGATTCCCGCATCATCTCATGCAGCTTGTCCGAGATATCCTCACCGTCCAGCACCATCTGACGCTGCTTGTAGATGATCTCGCGCTGCTGGTTCATGACATCGTCGTACTGCAGCACCTGTTTACGGATGGCAAAGTTGGAAGCTTCCAGCTTTTTCTGGGCGCTTTCGATGGTGTTGGTGATGAGTTTGTTCTCAATGGGCATGTCCTCGTCGATGCCCAAGGAGTTCATCATATTCTGCACCCGCTCGCCGCCGAAGATGCGCATCAGGTCGTCTTCCAGGCTCAGGAAGAAACGGGAAGCACCCGGGTCACCCTGACGGCCGGCACGGCCGCGCAGCTGGTTGTCGATACGGCGGCTCTCGTGGCGCTCGGTGCCGATGATGAACAGGCCGCCGGCGGCACGCACAGCTTCGGCTTCCGCCTTCACCTCGGGCTCATATTCGGCCACCAGCTCGTCAAACCGCTTGCGGGCGGTCAGAATCTTGGCGTCCTCGGTGTCGGCATGGCCGTCGGCTTCGGTGAGCAGCAGGTCCAGGCGGGCGGAATGATCCACCGGCGCCGGCTTTTCGGGCAGGGGCTGATTGGCCGCCTTGGCGGCGGCGCGGGCTGCCTGATACTCGGCCTCTATCTTTTCGTCGTCCTGGGCCAGCTTGCGCTCCAGTTCCTTGCGCAGGGTGGCCTTGGCCATATAGGTCACGTTGCCGCCCAGCATGATGTCGGTACCACGGCCGGCCATGTTGGTGGCAATGGTCACGGCGCCCTGCTTGCCGGCCTGGGCCACGATCTCCGCCTCGCGCTCGTGGTGCTTGGCGTTCAGGACGTTGTGGGGCACGCCGCGGGCCTTCAGCATTTTGGAAAGGGTCTCGCTCTTCTCCACGCTGACGGTGCCCACCAGCACGGGCTGGCCCTTCTCATGGCATTCCACGATCTGGTTGATGACGGCGTCATACTTGCCCTTGACGGTCTTGTACACGCTGTCCGGCAGATCCTTGCGGGCCCGGGGCTTGTTGGTGGGCACGCTGACGATTTGCAGACCGTAGATTTCGCTGAATTCGTCAGCCTCGGTGGAAGCGGTACCGGTCATGCCGGCCAGCTTCTTGTACATACGGAAGTAGTTCTGGAAGGTGATGGTGGCCAGAGTCTTGCTCTCGGCGGCCACGTTGACCCCTTCCTTGGCCTCGATGGCCTGGTGCAGGCCATCGTTGTAGCGGCGTCCGTACATCAGACGGCCGGTGAACTCGTCCACGATGATGACTTCGCCGTCCTTGACGATGTAGTCGGTGTCGCGGTGCATGACGCCCCGGGCCTTGATGGCCTGGTCGATGTAATGGCGCAGGGTCATGTTGTCGGCGTCGGCCAGGTTGTCCACGCCGAACCAGGCTTCGGCTTTCTGCACGCCGCTCTCGGTCAGGGTGCAGCTCTTGTGCTTTTCGTCCACCACATAGTCGCCGTCCACCTGTTCCTCGGCGGCTACCTTGTCGTCCAGCTCCACAATGACGCTCTTCTTCAGGGTCTTGGCAAAGTCGTCGGCGCGCTTGTACATCACGCTGGAATCTTCGCCCTTGCCGGAGATGATCAGCGGGGTGCGGGCCTCGTCGATGAGGATGGAGTCCACCTCGTCCACGATGGCATAGGCATGTCCGCGCTGGACCATGTTGGCCTTGTAGACCACCATGTTGTCCCGCAGATAGTCAAAGCCGAACTCGTTGTTGGTGCCGTAGGTGACGTCAGCCTCGTAGGCCTTCTTGCGCTCGGCAGGGGTGACGGAATGGATCACCAGACCCACGGTCAGGCCCAGGAAGCGGTAGACCTTGCCCATCCATTCGCTGTCGCGCTTGGCCAGATAGTCGTTGACGGTGACCACGTGCACGCCCTCACCGGTCAGGGCATTGAGGTAGACGGGCATGGTAGCCACCAGGGTCTTGCCTTCACCGGTCTGCATCTCGGCGATGCAGGCGCGGTGAAGCACGATGCCGCCGATGACCTGCACGGGGTAGGGCTTCAGGCCCAGAACACGCCAGTCGGCTTCCCGGCAGACGGCGAACGCCTCGGGCAGGATCTCGTCCAGGGTGGCGCCGTTCTTCAGCTTTTCTTTCAGAGCGGGGGTCTTGGCCTGCAGCTCGGCGTCGGTCAGCTTCTGCATCTCCGGCTCCAGAGCCAGCACCTTATCGGCCAGCGGTTTGATGCGCTTGAGTTCCTTGTCGGAAAAGGTTCCGAACAGTTTCTCCATAAAAGACATATGTGAACCCCTATCATTTCTGCCGCCTTGCGGGGCGGTCGATTTAGTCGTATGCCAGTTGATACACTCCAATATAATACACCCGTGCAAGGGTCTGTGTCAAACCTTGCACGGGTGTATTTTGGCATATTCTTTTGTCGCAGCAGCGTTCAGGTGCGGGCTTCAGCCGGTTTGGGGGCACGGGCGGAAGGGTGTTCCGGTTTTGCCAGCAGGACCAGCATCAGGAAGATGCACCCGAAGCCCAGTGCATCCCAGAAGGTGAAGGCGGAACCCAGCCCCAGGGTGCTGATGACGGCGGCCGTCACCGGCTCCGCAAAGCTGTACAGGCTGGCTTTCTGAGCGCCTACCATCTTCACGCCCTGCATGAAGCAGCAGAAGGCCACCACATTGCCGATGATCACCACCACCGCAATGCCCAGCCAGCCCATGGCATTGGGCACATAGCCGCTCTCCCAGGGACGGCAGATCAGGCTGAACAGGATGCCGCCCACCAGGAAGGCCCAGCCCTGCAAAACCGGGGTGGGGAACTGCTGCTGCAGATTCCGGGGCCACACGGTGTAGATCACCACGCACACGGCACAGCACAGACCGGTGACCAGGGCTTCGGGGCTCACGGCCAGTCCGTCCAGACTGCCGTGGGTGGTCAGGAAGAACAGCCCCACCAGAGCCAGAATCACCGAGCCCACCTCAAAGCCGCGGGGCATCCGTCTGGCCTGCCAGCATACCACCATCAGGATGAACACCGGGGAGATGTTCTGCAAAATGGTGGCCATGCCGGCCCCCGCCAGCTGGATGGTGGTAAAGTAGAGCATCTGGCAGCCGCTGACCCCGGCGATGCCGTAGATCAGCAGGTCAATGATGTTGCGGCGGCCATGCCAGGGCGCAAAGAGCAGTTTGGGGTTCCGGATCAGGAAGTACCCGCACAGCAGGACGCCGGCCAGGAACAGCCGGATAGGGGCCAGCCAGAAAGCGTCCATGCCCTGCCGGGTGAACAGATACTGCCCCGTACAGCCCGAGATCCCCCAGCAGGCGGCCCCGAACATGGTCAGAAACGCCCCCATAATGTTGCTGCTTTTTATGTTGCTGCTTTTTGACTGCATTTCAACGTTCCTCCAGTATCAGGGCGGCTGCGTCGCCCAGGGTATCGCAGACTGGTGCGCCGGTGGCGGCCAGGGTCTCGGCGTTCTGGTGCCCGCCGCATTGCAGCACGCACCGCACACCCATGGCCCGGGCCACCTCAAAGTCGTGCACCGTATCGCCGATCATGACCGCACGGGCGGGGTCCATGCCGCTTTCGTGCAGATAGCCAAGACCCAGGTCCACCTTGCTCTTGGCATAGATGTCTCCCAGCCCCAGCAGCCGGTTAAAATAGGGCCGGACGCCTCGCTCCCGGACCTGATTTTCCAGTACGTCCACGGGGGAGGCGGACAGGATGACCTGCCGCAGTCCGGCGTCCGCAAACATCTGCAGGACCTGTCGGGCATCCGGTGCCAGGGTGCAGGCGGTGGCGTGGGGGATGTAGTCGGCCATATAGCTTTCGGCCAGGACAGAAAAAGGGTGCCGGGAAAAATCCATCCCGGCACGAAGGTAATAGTCTTCCACGGGGAATCCGAAGATCTTCCGGTAAGACGCCATGTCGTACCGCTGGGGGTAGCCAAAGCGGGTCAAAAGACGGTTGAGCGCATCCAGGCCGAGTCTGGCGTCATCCAGCAAGGTGCCGTTCCAATCCCATAAAATCAGTTCGGGGCGCATGACGTCCTCCTTTCGGTGCGGTCTCAGGCCGCAGGATGCTTCACGGGTTCCACAAAGAGCTTTTTCAGCTCGCGGTTGGTTTCAATCAGGCGGACCAGCAGCACACCCAGGATGCAGCAGCTGATCACTTCGCCAATGCCCACCGTCAGCATGTTGAACAGGGTGACGGGCAGGGTGGCGGGGGTGTCGGAGAAGAAGACGCTGATCTCCCACCCCACGATGAGGGCGTTGAAGAGTACCGGAGGCAGGGAAGCGGGCAGGGCCAGACCCTTCACCCGCACATTGCGCAGGGCGTAGGTGACCAGGCAGGCCAGCAGGGTGGCCAGGGTGCCGAACACCACGTCAATGACGGTGGAGCCCAGGGCGTTGGCCAGCAGGCAGCCCAGGGTCACGCCCACGATGTATTCCGGGCCGAACACCGGCAGCAGGCACAGGGCCTCCGCCAGACGGACCTGCACGGCGCCGTAGCTGAAGGGCTGCAGCGCCAGACAGAGCACCACATACACGGCGGCGATCATGGCGCAGCGAACCATCCGGTTGGTGCGCAGGGCGCTGCCCTGTGCGGAGTCGTCCCGGCGCATGGCCAGACGCACACCCAGAAAGACCGCCAGCACAGCGGCCACGAACACGATAATCCATTTCATCATAGTACAATACTCCGGCGGATAGATTTTGACCGGATACGGGACCGCCAGCCCCGGCCGGTTTGTCGCCGCACGGTGCAAAACCGGGCGGCGGAGCCTAAAATCCTAAGTTGCTCAACAAAAGGTTATTATAACAAAAACCCCGGCACCTTGCAAGATGCCGGGACAGGTTTGCTGCCGGAAAAATCCGGTTATTCCACAATGGTTCGCACCCAGGACCCGCGCTTGACCAGCACAAAGCCCAGGATGCATTTGATCAGGTCCAGCACGTTCACCATGAAGTAGACCAGCACGATGTCCAGCCCGGTGTACCGGGTCAGAACAAAGGCCATGGGCACGTTGGCGGCCCAGGTGAAGCAGCTGTCGAACAGGAAGGTGACAAAGGTCTTGCCGCCCGACCGCAGGGTGAAGTACATGGCGTTGGAAAGGGCGAACAGGGGCATGCACAGCGCAGCGACCCGGATCAGGCTGGATGCCAGCAGCCGGATGGACATTTCGGTGTTGTAGACATGGGGGATCAGGGGACTGAACAACGCCAGCAGACTGCCCATGACCAGACAGCTGGAAGCACTGAGCATGATCATCCGCCAGGCGGTGCGGCGGGCACCGTCCTTGCGCCCCGCGCCCAGTTCCTGGCCAACCAGAATGGCGGTGGCGTTGCCCAGGGAGAGGAACACCTCGTTGAAGATGACGGTGATGGTGTTGCAGATGTTCAGCGCCGCCACCACCTGGATGCCCCGCACCGAGTAGCACTGCAGCAGGGCCGCCTGACTCACGCTCCACAAAAATTCGTTGAGCAGCAAGGGTGCGCCTTTCAGCGCCACCTGCCGTACCAGGGCGCCCGGAATATGGAAGGAAGCGTACACCCCCGAGAAGAAGGGATACCGCTCCACGCTGCGGTGAGAGCCGGACACCACAATGGCGCATTCCACAAAACGGGAGATGGAGGTGGCAATGCCGGCGCCCACCACGCCCAGGGCCGGAAGCCCGAACAGGCCGAAGATCAGCAGGCTGTTGAAGATGAAGTTCACCACCATGGCGGTCATGCTGGCCTGCATGGGCAGGGTAGTCTGGCCGGATTCCCGCAGGGTGCCGGCATAGGTCTGGGTCACCGCAAAGGGGATCAGCCCGATGAGCATTACCCACAGATAGTCCCGGGCATAGCCCAGGGTAGCAGCCGCATCGGCGGGGGAGGTATCGCCGCTGAGGTACAGCTCGATGAGCGGGGTTCCCGCTGCCGCAAACAGGAGCAGGGCCCCGGCGGTGAGGATGGCGGCGGTGACCAGCTTGATGCGGAAGGTCTGCCGCACCCCTTCCATATTTCCCTGGCCGAAGAACTGGGCGCCGAAGATGCCGGCTCCGGCCAGACTGCCTCAGATGACCAGATTGTACACAAACAGAAGCTGGTTGATGATGGCCACGGCGCTCATGGGCAGGGTGCCCACCTGGCCCACCATCACATTGTCCAGCAGGCTGATCACATTGGACAGGGTGTTCTGCACAATGATGGGCATGACCACCACCGCCACATGGCGGTAGAAGGGGCGGTCGCCCAGCACACACTCCCGCAGGGTCAGGGGGTTGCTCGTCTGCATGGGATTCACGTCCTTTTCACACAAAAATCAGATACCGCAAAGCAAAACAGCGCAGCAAAAAGGGCCGCCGCCCGACAGGGGGTGACGGCCCGCAAGAGCAAATAGGTCAGGGCAGGGAAGGCTGGTAGTCCGCCAGACGACGGGGCTTGCCCTCGAAAACCACAGCGATGGCATCGGGCCCGGTATTGGCGCTGACGGCGCCGCCCAGCTGGAACACGCCCAGAGGTGCGTGTCCGAATTCCTTCTTGCACAGCTTGAGCAGCTCGTCCCGCTTTTCGGTGCTGGAGGTGTAGGCGATGAGGTAGGGGGTCTGACGCATGTCGTCCACCCGGGACTTGACCCATTTCAGCATGGCCACAGGGACAGCGGCGTCACCGCGGACCTTGGCTTCCACGTGGCTGATGCCGTCGTTCAGGCTGATGATGGGGCGCAGGCCCAGCAGCTCGCCCGCGAAAGCGGCGGCAGCCGAAACGCGGCCGGACTTTTTCATCTGTTTCAGACTGTACGCGGCCAGACAGACTTCCACACAGGCCAGCTTGTGTTCCAGTTCGGCAATGCAGCTGTGGAGCTCGCCGCCGTTGCGCAGCTTGCGGGCGCATTCGCACAGATAGTAGCCGAATACCATGGAATATGTATGGCTGTCTACCAGGTGAATCTTCATGGTGCAGTCAGGGCGCTCCTCTGCCAGCTGGGCAGCCGCCTGCTGGGCATAGCCGTAGGTGGCGGAACCGCCGCTGTTGATGCTCACATGCAGCACGTCGGTATAGCCTTCGTCGGCGTAGCGGGTATAGATCTCCAGCCACTGCATGGCCGTGATGGCGGCCGTGGTGGGTACGCCCTGGGCGTTGCGCATCAGCTCGTAGAACTGGTCGCAGGTCAGGTCCCGACGCTCAAAATACTCCTTCCCGTCAATGTTGATCGGGAAGTCATAAACGTCGATGCCGTACTTCTCGGCCATATCCTTCGGGATGTCGCAGCTGGAATCGGTCATGATCGCAAGTTTACGTTCCATCGGTGCACTCACTTCTCTCACTTCCATTTGAATTTGGTCAGTTGTCCCTGTGTTTCCAGATCCGCAAAGTTCCACTGACGCAGAGCTTCGTATACCCCAATTGCCACAGAGTTGGACAGGTTCAGGCAGCGCTCCCCCCGGCGCATGGGGATGCGCACGCAGGAATCGGGGTTGGCAGCCAGCAGCTCTTCGGGCAGGCCGGCGTCCTCACGTCCAAAGACAAGATACGCACCGTCCGGATAGGCAATATCCGTGTGCCGGTGGGTCGCCTTGGAAGAAAAATAGAAAAACGGACCGGAGTTTGCCTCCATAAATTCCGAAAGGCTCTGATAGTATGTTATATCAAGCTGACCCCAATAGTCAAGACCGGCTCTCTTTAATTTCTTGTCGTCGATCTTGAATCCCATGGGCCCTACCAGATGCAGTCTGGCACCGGTGACGGCGCAGGTGCGGGCCACATTGCCGGTGTTCTGGGGGATCTGCGGTTCGACCAGTACGATGTTCAAAACAGGCATAGAATTTAACTTCCTTATGGTAGATAGTGGAAATTCTCAGGTGTTGGGCACAAGGCGTCCCAATACCGATTCCAGCCACACGCCCAGACGCTCGTCGGCACCTTCGGGGGTGGCGCGCAGGCAGTCGCCCACAAAGACGGCGGCAGCCTGAGCGGCGGCTTCCGGGACATTGCCCTGCAGCAGGCGCCCTACCAGCACCGCGCCGAAAATATCGCCGGTTCCGTGGAACAGGCGGGGGATCAGCGGGGTCCGCACGGTATAGGCCGCACCATTTTTGTCCGCCCCGGCACAGACGATGCTGTGTCCGGCGGTAACGCCTGTCAGCAGTACCTGGGGGCAGACACGGGTCAGCCGCTCGGCGGCAGCGGCGGCGGCTTCCGGCGTCACGGCGCCGGAAACGGGCAAAGGCTCTCCCAAAAGCAGAGCCGCCTCGGTGGCATTGGGCAGGATCATGTCTGCCTTGCTGCACAGGGTGTACAGGGCGGGGACCATCTCCTGGGCCAGACCGCTGTACATCCGGCCGTTGTCGCCCATCACCGGGTCCACCACGGTCAGGGCGTCGGGCCAGTATTCCATGGCCTGCTCCACCAGCAAAGCCTGTTCCGGCTCGCTCAGATACCCCGAATAGATGCAGTCGAATCTGATGCCCAGCCGGCGGTAATGGGCCAGAGCAGCGGGACCGTATCCCGGGCTGGACAGTCTGGCCGGAGCCCCCAGTCCGCCGGTATGGGTGGACAGAACAGCGGTGGGCAACGCCACGGCCTGCACGCCGATCGCCGACAGGATGGGGACGATGACCGACAGGCCGGCTCGTCCGAAACCGGGCAGATCGTGGATACACAGGACGGTTTTGGGGGCAACTGACATGGAACGCACGCTCTTTTCGTGGAGATTTTGCCCTTTTCGGGCGGTTGAGATGATTTTACCATATCGCCCGGGAGAAAAAAAGACGCATAATGGCGAATCTGTTTGGGAAACTATCACTGATCCCGCAAAACCGGGAAGATTCACACCGAAAGGAGCCGTATTACCATGAAAAGTACCACCATGACCAGTATGGCCACCGCCGCCATGGGAGCCGCCATGGGCGCTGCCGCCGTGTATGTGGCCACCCAGGACCGCCGCCAGATGCGCAAGACCATGAACAAGATGACCCGCGGGGCCGAAAAGGCGCTGAAAGACCTGGATCACATGATCTCTCAGTATACCCGCTGAACCCATCCCCATCAGCCAAAAAGCAGGTGTCTCCGACTGCGCAAGCCGGAGACACCTGTTTTTCTATGTTGGGAGGAAAAGTGGTTACAGAATCCGCACCCGGATGGCTTCCGGAATGGCGGCCAGCTGTTTGGCCAGACTGTCATCCAGATTGCCGGTCACATCCAGCATGGTGTAGGCAACATCCTTCTTGCTCTTGTTCACCATGTTTTCGATGTTCAGGTTGGCGGCGGTCAGCACCCCGGTGATGGCCGAGATGACGCCGGGAGCGTTTTTGTGGATCATGCAGATGCGGCGTCCGCCCAGGCGGGGCTGCTGCACGTCGGGCAGGTTCACACTGTGGGTGATGTTGCCGTTGCGCAGATAGTCGCTCAGCTCGTTGGCTGCCATCACGGCGCAGTTGGTCTCGCTCTCGGGGGTGGAGGCGCCCAGGTGAGGCGTGCAGTACACACCGTGTACCCCCAGCAGTTCCTCTGCCGGGAAATCGCAGAAGTAGGAAGCCACTTTGCCGGTGCTCAGACCGTCCAGGATGGCGGCGGTGTCCACCAGTTCACCCCGGGCAAAGTTCAGCACCCGGACACCGTCCTTGCACATGGCCAGGGTCTGGGTATTGACGGTATGCTTGGTGGACGGCATATAGGGAACATGCACGGTGAGATAATCGCACCGGGGCAGCATGTCGCTCAGCGCCACACAGTGCTGTACGCTGCGGGACAGACTCCACGCCGCGTCGATGCTGATGTAGGGGTCATAGCCCAGAACTTCCATGCCCAGGGCCACGGCGGCATTGGCCACCCGGGAACCGATGGCTCCCAGGCCAATGACACCCAGGGTCTTGCCCCGCAGTTCGGGACCCACAAACTGCTTCTTGCCTTTTTCCACATCCTTGGCCAGGGTGGCGCTGCCTTTCAGACCCTTGGCCCACTGGATGGCATCGGGCAGGTTGCGGCTGCCGCCCACCAGCGCCCCGATGACCAGTTCGGCTACCGCGTTGGCGTTGGCACCCGGGGTGTTGAACACCACGATGCCCGCCTCAGTGCAGCGGTCAATGGGAATGTTGTTGGTGCCGGCGCCTGCCCGGGCAATGGCCAGCAGGCTTTCCGGCAGGGGTGCTTCGTGCATGTCGGCGCTGCGTACCAGAATGCCCTGGGGCTCTGCGGCATCGTTGTCGATCTCAAACATCCCGGCGGGCAGTTTGGCCAGCCCTACGGGGGAGATGGCGTTCATGGTTTTAATGGTATACATCGGCGTTCAGCCCTCCTGTGACTTGCTTTTGAAAAAATCAGGCGTTTTCCTTGCGGAACTTCTCCATGAATTCCACCAGCTTCTGCACGCCCTGAGGAGGCATGGCGTTGTAGATGGAAGCCCGCATGCCGCCCACCAGGCGGTGCCCCTTCAGGTTCAGCAGCCCTTCCTCGGCGGCCTGGGCGCAGAAAGCTTTGTCCAGTTCCGGGGTGGGGGAGGTGAAGGTCACATTCATCCGGCTGCGGTAGGGCTTTTCCACCGGATTCTTGAAGAAGTCCTGGCTGTCCAGATAGTCATACAGAACCTTGGCCTTGGCCTCGTTGATCTTCTTCATCTCTTCCAGGCCGCCCACCTCATGTTCCAGATAGTCCATGACAAGGCCGGTCATGTAGATGCACCAGCAGGGCGGAGTGTTGTACATGCTGTCCGCCTTCAGCAAGGTGGTATAGTTCATCATGGTGGGGATGGTCTCCGGGGCAATGCTCTTGGCGCTGTGTCCCAGCAGATCCTCCCGGATGATGGCCACGGCCATGCCGGCGGGGGCCACATTCTTCTGAACACCGAAATAGATGCAGCCGTATTTGGTCACATCGGTGGGCTCGGAGAAGATCATCGAGCTCATGTCCGCCACCAGGGGAATACCTTCCACCTGGGGCACCTCCGCAAAAGTGGTGCCGAAGATGGTGTTGTTCTGGCAGATGTGGATGTAGCTGGCGTTGGGGTCGTAGTCGATGGCCTTCACGTCAGGGATATAGGTGAAGTTTCTGTCCTTGCTGGAAGCTGCGATGCGGGCGGTACCGAACTTGGCGGCCTCCTCGGCGGCTTTCTTGCTGAAATTGCCGGTGACCAGATAATCGGCGGTGCCGGTGGTCATGAAGTTCAGGGGCACCATGGCAAACTGCTGGGTGGCGCCGCCCTGGAAAAAGCCGATCTTGTAGTTGTCGGGGACGTTGAGCACCCGGCGCATGGAGGCCTCGGTGTTCTTGATGATATCATCAAACCACTTGCTGCGGTGGCTCATCTCCATCACGCTCTGACCGGACCCGTGATAATCCAGCAGTTCAGCCTGCGCCTTGCGCAGCACACTTTCGGGCAGCATCGAAGGCCCGGCACTGAAATTATACACTCTCGCCATTGGGAAACCCCTCCTCTGATTTCTTTCACACATGTACGGGCTTTGGCGGCCCGATATCCGTATTATACGCCGTGCAAAATCCGGGCCGCAAGCAAAAACCTACCGGCAAAATACCGAAAAGAACCCATCCCGGCCGGTGTCTTGGAAACAAGGACGACAAATGTACATGAATGAGATACACTTTCTTTTACAAACGTAAAATAAAAGCTAAAATAATAGACGAAAATGTGTCACCAACTTTGTGCACATTTTCGTCTTGCCAAAATATCTTCCGCAAATGTAAAATAAATGACAGAAAAACAACCACAAACGTAAAAGAAGCGGAGCGCAGCGCAATGGAAACACTCTCTCACAGCGAAGAACAGGTCATGACCGCTTTGTGGAATTGCGGAAAGCCTGCCACCCGGCGGGAAATTGCAGCCTGTCTGCCCGCAGATTGCACCTGGGCGGATTCGACTCTTCTCAACTTCCTCCTCCGGCTGGAAAACAAGCATTTTGTCCGGTCAGAAAAACAGGGCAACCGGAATATTTATACGCCGCTGGTGCGGCAGGTCACCTACTGCGGAGCGGTCAGTGCGGCCCATCTGCAGCGGCTGTACCGGGGAGACCTGAAGGCCATGCTGGGGGCGCTGGCGGATACCGGCCGCATCAGTTTTACAGATATGGAACGGCTGGCCCGTTATCTGGACAACCGGGCCGCCGAGAGTCCCGAATACGATTACGATTGAACCCGCGGCAGAGAGCCGGGGACACTCACTCGTTATCCCCGGCCATGGTCACGATCTCCCGGATGGCCTGCCCTGTGGGGGTGCCCGCCAATCCGCCAATACCGGTTTCCCGCAGATCGGCGCTCATGGCAGCCCCCACCTCGGCCATGGCATCAATGACTTCGTCGGCGGGGATATGGCCCACCACGCCGGCCAAGGCCATGTCGGCGGCAGAAACGGCGTTTACTGCACCGATCACGTTGCGCTTGATGCAGGGCAGTTCTACCAGTCCGGCAACCGGGTCGCACACCAACCCTTCCAGGTTGGTCAGGGCCAGGGCAAAAGCCTCGGCGCAGGCTTCGGCAGTGCCGCCTTTCAGATAGACCAGTGCGGCGGCGGCCATGGCGGAAGCAGCACCCACTTCTGCCTGACAGCCGCCTTCGGCGCCGGCCAGGGTGGCCCGGGAGGCCACGATCTGCCCGAATCCCGCAGCTACATACAGCGCACGGCAGATGGATTCCTCCTCAAAGGCCCCGGCACGCCACAAGGGGAGCAGCACTGCGGGCAGAACCCCGCAGCTGCCTGCGGTAGGGGCGGCCACAATACGTTTCATGCAGGCGTTGCACTCCGCGGTTTTCAGCGCTTCGGAAATCACCTCGGCATAGTACCCGCTGCTGTACAGCATTCCGGCGGCAGCCGCTTTTTCCACTTTGGCTGCGTCACCGCCCGCGAAACCGCTGGCCGAGCGGTCTTCGGCCAGGTAGTTGCGGCTGGTCTCAGTCATGACCTTCCAAAGACGCCGCATCTCTGCCCGGGATTCCTCTTCCGTCAGGCCGCTTTCGCCCAGATCGCTGCGCAGGATCATCTCGTCCATGGGGATGCCGGATGTTTTGCAGGCGTTCAGCAGATCCCGCACCGATGTATATGCCATCTTGTTCTCCTTTACAGATTCAGACTTGTCACTTTTACAATACCCGGCATGCGGCGCAGCTCTTCCACGATCTCGGCCGGGATGGGCTGATCGCATTCCAGGACCATCACGGCATAACCGCCGGCAGCGGAGCGATACAGCTGCATGGTGGCAATATTGATATGGTGCTCACTCAGACAGGTGGTTACCGCAGAGACATGGCCGGGGGTATCCAGATTGTGTACGATCAGGGTATCGTGGTCGGCACCGAAATTGGTGGTGATGCCGTCGATCTTGCAGATGTTGATCCGCCCGCCGCCGATGGAAGATCCCATCACTTCCAGCTTGTGCCCATCCGCACCGCGCAGACGCAGCAGGGCAGTGTTGGGGTGGGCGCCGCGCAGATTGATGGTTCCCACGGTGAACAGCATTCCTGCCTGACGGGCCAGAGTGAAGCTGCGGGGAATGTTTTCGTCATCCGGCTGCATGCCGAGCAACCCGGCCACCAGTGCTTTGTCGGTGCCGTGTCCGCGCCCGGTGGCCGCAAAACTGCCGTGCAAAAGTATCTCCGCCTGAGCGGGCTGTTCTCCCAGCAGTTTGCGGGCCGTCAATCCAATGCGCACGGCACCGGCTGTATGGCTGCTGGAAGGCCCGATCATCACCGGACCCAGAACATCGAACAAACGCATACGGCATCCTCCTTACCATTTTCCTGTCCTTTAGTATATCGGTTCATCTGTCCCATTGCAAGCGGGGCAAAACAGGAAAGATACATTTTTTGCAAGAAAAGAAAAAATCCTCTTGACAGGGAGAAGACCCTGTGCTAAAATAACTCTCGCATTGTGGTGGAGCCACTATGGAGAGGTGTCCGAGTGGTTTATGGAACTGGTCTTGAAAACCAGCGATTCGCGCGAGCGGACCATGGGTTCGAATCCCATCCTCTCCGCCATTTTTTGTAAAAAGTGAATAGATGAATCACTTTGACTTGGAGTAATACTCAAGAGGTCGAAGAGGCGCCCCTGCTAAGGGCGTAGGGTCTTAACGGGCCGCGAGGGTTCAAATCCCTCTTACTCCGCCAAAAGAGCCAGAAACGACGTGCGAATGTTCGTTTCTGGCTCTTTTTTTGTTGCTGTTTTGATGATGAAAATCTGGGAATCTTTTGCAAGTTCAGAGATTTGTGTACAGCGTTGTATACGTCGCTGTGTGCAAAACTGTATACATCAGGTCATTTGCATGGAATCGACGGCTTCCAGTTTGGCCTGCAGGCTGATGTGCCCGTAGGTATCACCGAGGGCGCCGTTGCTGTGGCCGATAATTGAGTTGATGACCGCCCGGGGGATCTCAGGCTGTACCTCCATGAGCCTGGTATAACAGGTATGCCGCTGGCAGTAGGGGCGCAGCAGCCGGATTCCAGTTCGCTGTACCATCTGGGCAAATTCGCTGTAAAAGGTGTCCAGACTGTACTGGCAAAGACCATACCGGGCAGCGGGCAGCAGCACTTCCAGCACGGGAAGAATGGCGGAGGCGATCGGGATCTCCCGGTTACGTCCGGCAGATGTCTTGATGCCGCCTACAATGCGCCGGGTTGACAGATCCACCGCGCTTTTGTCGAGGGCGATCAGTTCTCCGGTACGCAGACCCGCATAGGCCATGATGAGGGCATATCCGGCAATGGGGTGGCCAGCGTTCCAGTCCTCCCAGATCAGGCGCATCTCTTCGGGGGTGCGGGCGTCCTGGGCGGTGAGCGGTTTGCTGGGAAGTTCCAGATATCCGACCAGCTGTGCTTTGGCCGGAGGAACGATCTCATTGATGACGGCCAGATCGAACAGCTTTTGCAGTACGGTCTTGGCGTCCCGTTTGGGGTAGAAGGCCCCGGGAAGATCTTCCACAATATCCTGCATCTCAAAAAAACGGATACCGGCCACATCCCGGTCATGCAGCTCTTCCAGGCGTTTGTAGGCGGTGGCATAATGACCACGTTTCTGCGGGCTGATCTCCTGCCATTTGCGGGTACCCTGCAGCATCTCCCACAACTTGGACAAGGTATACACCTGGGAAGCCTGGGAGGACGGCGCGGCCAGGGTGGGCAGATAAGCACGGGCCTCCCGCTGGGTGGCAAAGCCGCCCTTGGTTCGGCTCACCAGCCGCCCATGCACCACATGCCGGTATATAATAGTGTAGGTGCTGCCGCGCTTGATGACGGTGCCGCTGCCGTTGGGGGCTCGACCCTTTTTCCCGGTCTGGCGCGGCGTGGATGTTTGCTTCTTTCCGCAATAGGGGCAGAAAAGGGCATCATCCGGGATCTGACGGCCGCAGGCTGTGCGGACGCACAACATAAAAAATCACCTCCGGGGCATACTTGTCAAAGCCTGCCCGGAGGTGGTATAATCCGAAATGAGCTAGGTCGGATTATGCCTTCAGGCAAGCTGATCTATCCACGCCTCGCCGGTTGCCGCCGGCGGGGCGTTTTTAGCTTTTAGGGTTAGTTGATATGCTGAACGATTCAATATATAATGGAATTAGACCAAATTACGAATTGCGGTTACAATGGACTGTGTATTCCAATGGACAAGAGTAGAAGCCCGTTCAAGAACGTAAGAGGGGCAGTTTGTTTGTCCCCATGGGGCAACAGCTATAATAGGCTTTCCCATGCGAACTGCTTCATCTACCTCGTATTTCATCCAATCGCTATAGGTGGCGTACATTCCGCACAAAACGATTACTACTTGGGCGGGTTTGATCTTTGCGGTAATCATACGCGCAATTTCTGCATTGGTAACAGGAGTTCCTTGAGGGAATAAAGGGCGTTCTCTTGGAGCAGAATAATTATAATAGGAGAAGTTGTTGGCGTTATCCAGCAAATCGACTAGGCGCGAATAATCGCTTTCATATCGCCAAGCATGACTTATAAATAACCGATATGTATACAAGTATGGCATAACAATTACAATCCTTTCGCAGGTGATGATATGAAATTCCAGAAAAAAAGAATCGTTGTAGAAGCATATCAAACGGACAAAGACCTATATATTGAAACATTAGAGGGAAGGATGCATGCTTCTCCTGGAGACTGGATCATTACTGGAGTAAATGGTGAAAAATATCCATGCAAGCCAGATGTTTTTGAAAAGACTTATGAACCGGTGGAAGACTGATTCTTTTTCCCCTCTACAGAATATGCTTTTGAATTAGTTACTTTCCATTTACTGCTTTCAGAGGATATCAGGCTTTCGATATTATTGACAAAAAGACTCTCCACGGATGCTGAATCTCCATAGGGTGGAGCCTTCATTTCAAATAAAAATTTTTCATGGCGAAGTAGTTCGCAAGTGGATCGGTATTCAATCCAATTTTCATGCCATTTATTTAACGAAACAATGCCTTCAATAATTGTGATGGCAACACCACACAAGCCGACAAGAAATTGCATTACAGGGCATATATCAAAAAAGCCAACTAAAACTGGGATGAGAGCTGCGACAACAATTTCTATCAATTGGCATATTTTATACTTCCGCTGAGCAGATGCAGCTTTTTTGTCGTACCAGGTGATTTGTTCATCAACACGGTTCGTTATGTACTCTTCTATCTTCATATGTAACCTTCAAGTTTGCCTCGCCGGTTGCCGCCGGCGGGGCGTTTTTTTATTCTTCTTCGCTGTCGCTTTCTTCTTCGCTGTCGGAAGATTCAAGGGGATTGTCGGAAACGTGAGTAATGGAAAGACTCTGGCGATACTGTTCGGCCAGCACGGTTCTCTTGAACTCTGCAGTGGGGGCAATCTCCTGGACAAGCTTTTCCAGATCGTCGAGGGAGACGCGGAAAAACTCCTTCCGGAGGTTGACCTTGTTCACGCGCTGATCGTTGAGCATGTGGTGCAATTTCGTCTCCAGACTGACAGCATCATCCGAGAAAATCAGGGAATGGACATCAAAGGGGAAAGGAACGCTGGCATTGCCCAGTTCATTTACACGGTCCATGGGCTCCAGACGGCGGGTCATACCAATCTTGAAAACATCTTCACCGAAAGAACCGATGTTGCTTATCACATATACATTGCCGGCCTTACCGTTTTGCAGCTGTGTGATCTTCTCCCGCTGTTCGGCAACGGAGTTGAGCTGACGTTGCAGTTCTTCAATACGGGCCTGTAAGAGCTTTGTCTTTTCATCATCTTCGGACTGTTCCAGCTGAGTGGTCAGCTGGCCAATCTGGTCATGAAATTTGCTCTCTTCTTTTTCGATTTGCTTTCGCTGCCGTTCCAGCTCTTTGCGCTCTTCCGCTTCCTGCCGCATCTGTTCACGGATCGCACGCTGTTCCTCGCGGGCCCGCTCTTTCTGGACATAATATTCATATTCGATTCGAACGGCTTCCTGGAAATAGTAGTCCAGTTCGCCAATGAATTTCTTCACAGTGGGGGCGATGCTCTGATTACCGTCTGTTGCAATAACATAGTATTTATTGGTGATGGTCTTGATAGAGTCGATGGCATCATCCAGCTTGCCGTAGCTGATATTATGGAGGACATTCTGCAGTTCTGCCGAAAGAGCGATGACCATAAGGCGATAGATGGTGATATTTGCTTTTGTGGTATACCGGCTCTTGTACTTCTCGAAGGTGGCCTGGATGTTTTTCTCGTTCTGGCGATAGCGCTTGCGCAAATCCCGCATGGACAGACATTGCAGGTCCAGGGTTACGGTGGGGGCAAGCAGCTCTTCCGCTTCGGATAGGATCTTATCAGCACCGACATCTGTGGAAGTAAAGTCAAACACTTCCCCGGCATGTTGGATAGCTTTGATGAGTTCGCGGCAACGGAGCAACTTGCGTTCGGAGGCCGCCGTGCTCTTTTCGACCTTTTCCTGGTTGGCAGTCAATTCCTGTAGATGAGAGGATGCCTTTTCAATGTCTCCTTTAACCTGGCGCAATTCGGTGAGCAAGGCGCTTTCTTTCTCGCGAGTCTCCACGAGAGCGGCGTCCACGGCCTCGGCCTTGATTTTGTTAAACAAAGCATTCTGATCCGCAAGTTCAAACTTTAATTTGGCTATTTCCTCTTGAATGCGAGACTGCTCTCCTTCCATGCGAACGGTGGCCAAACAGTTGTCACAAAGGCCATTGGTCAGCTTCAAAAAGAAGCCCTTTCGTCCGCAGCGGCTGCATTTTGCCATGATAGACCTCCTAGTTGATTTTGTACTGCCTGGTGATAACGACGAAGATACCTACACATTACCGACCCGTGGACCGTCCTGCCGGTTTTGGCTTTCCGTAAAAGGCAAATTCCAAAAGCAGCTTCTGCTCTCCGCCCACAGCGGCCACAATACACGCCACCGGCAGATTGGCAGCCTGCCATTGATGGACCATGCCCCGCATGCGATTACTTTTCATGGTACCGATTTCCAGACCGTGCCAAACGATCAGGATCTGTTCAGGGTCATCCTTGGCCCGGCGGGAAACCAGCTGTACAGGGTCGCCGCGGCGCATGCCGATGCTCTTGCAGCTTTTTCCATAGTTTCCGCCATACTGCCAGGCAACGTAGATATTCACATCCTTATAATGGTAGCTTCGTGCATGCCCATCCATCTCGGAGGGAGTCAGCTCCCCGGCGGTCAGAACCGCATCCCGCTCTTTTTCCAAGGTGTGAATCTGCTTGTTGATCTGATGAATCGCTTTGTCTATCTGTCGATTTTCCTTGCGGCAGTCATTACATAAACCGTCCGGTCCGATCAACAGAAACAGACCTTTGCGACCGCACTTTTTGCAGGTAGGCATTTACAACACCCCATGTCGAAATTTACGGATTCTCCTTGTAATAGTAGTACGCCCGGCGGATATATTCCTCGGTGGTGTTCAGCTGCTCCGCAATCTCCCAGGCGTCATAGCCCTGTTTCAGCAGCCGGAACAATGTCTTGCGGGGAATCGCCCGTTTGATGTACCAGCGGTCGGCCCGGACCTCGTGGCGCTCCACCACGTCAAACGGGGAAGAGCGGGTATAAAAGCCGCCATACAAGCAGTGGCCCAGTTCATGGCCCAGCCGGGCCTGTTCCTCCCCGGTGGTCATGGTGCGGGAATTGTCCAGCCCGATCACGCCCTTGTGGCCATCCTGCAGGGCGATGCTGCCCAGCTGGGGCAAGGGGAGCGAGACTACCGGAACGCCGGCCTGCTCGGCCAGCTGGTAGAAGTCAGTCGCCGTGAATGTTATGTTCTGCGATGTATTTGGCAAATCGCTTCACTTCCTCATATTGTGCGTCGGTGACAGGCACACCGTCGAATAAAGCAAACTTGATGTCTTCATCAGTGACCCTGCCATTTTGGGCGGGGTCATTTTTTGTTCCAAGAAGATAATCAACGCTGCAGTCAAAGTATTCTCCCAGTTTGAGCAGCGTTTCAAAATCGGGCTCACGTTTCCCGGCTTCATAGTTGCTGTATGCCTGACGGGAAATGCCAAGATAGTCAGCAACCTCCTGCTGGGTTTTGTGCATTGCCTTGCGTGCATTTATCAGGTTCTGCATAGGAAAGCCTCCTTTGTGTCCAGTTTAGCAACTATTTGTTGCGTTTGCAATAGAGGCAACAAAATGACGCACTCTATTTGTGTAGAACGCCAAAAATGCAACAAAACGTTGACATTTAGCCTGAATGGGCGTATTCTTGTAGCAACGAAACGTGGCAAGGAGGTGATTCTGATTGAGGCAGTACCTGGTAGACCTTCGAGTGCAGCACGGCCTTTCGCAACAAGACGTAGCAAATCGGTTGGGCATTTCCCGGCAGTATTATCAGATGATCGAGAACGGGGAACGGCAGAAGCACCTGGCCCTTTCTCTGGCCAGTAGCTTCGCTGTGATGTACGGTGTCAGCGTTATGGACATTGAGCACCATGAGATGGAGCTTGCTAAACAGGAAGCTCATTCTGATTCTACCATCTGACCCATCCAATAGCCTGTGATGCAAAGGAGGGAAAACAAACATGACTATCCATGAGGCCATGATGGCAAGAACCAAAGAAAAACCATTTATTACCAGGGAAAGCTGGGAAAAAATCATTGCTTTTCTGGACATGAAACCCGGCGTGTACATTCATCCTACGGACACACCGGAAGGCTGCATGATCTATGGGCCGACAAAAAAAGGTCCGCGCCGCGGGTGGCAACCAACCGAAACGGACCTTTTGGCAAGGGATTGGAAAACAACGGCGGGAGACTGAAACCAAGTAAAGCATGAGGAGCTAGTCGATAGGAGGCTACCCATGACCACAGCAGAAAAGATTGACACCTATCTGGACAGGGTACTGCGCTATCTTGAGACACCCTGCAGCCAGCGTGACCCGGCGGAATTCGCCGCCCTTATGGAAATGAAGGATGACGTTTACAGAAGTGCCGGGAAGAAAAACGGCCAAGTGAATCCTGGATGAAAGGAGGCCCCCATGAATATGACCATTCGCCCCAAAGAAGCCTGGGACATGCTCCAGGACGCGGGCATTATCATCAGCATGGAAAAACTCAAGCAGGGAATCCGGCATGGCGTATGGTCCTGGGCGGATTACATTGCCGCCGAAGATGAAAACCAGAAGGAAGTTTACATCATCTACCGGATACCATTCCACCGTTGGCTGGCCGCTCGCAGCCCCTATGTGAAGCCGATCTCTGAAGAGATAATGCCCACATCTGGCATGCATTCCTGATGAAAGGAGAAACCAACATGCTTGCCCACATTCTCGCTCTGGCCGTGGTCATCCTGGGCGGCGTGGCCCTGTACGGTGCCGGCCGGTCGGATGGCTACCGCGCCGGTTACCGTGCCGCTGAAGCCGACGCCGTCCCGGAGATCTACGACCCCCACAAAGATACCAAGAAAGGAGAATCCCATGGAGATGCACACCGTGTATTTCGTCCCTGATCCGGCGGCGGACCGACTGAAACAGGAAAACCGCCGCCTGAATCGGGCCTGCATCTTGTTCCGCCGCATGGCCGTTGTGGCCACGGCCGTGTTGGTGCTTGAGACCTTCTTCTATCTGGCCGTGCTGGCCCGGATGGACAGTGTACATAAAACCATCGAGAGCGCTTCCCGCAGCAGCGTGGCCGCTGCCCAGCAGGAGGCCAGCCTCTACAAGAGCCTGCTGTCCGTCTACGAAGCAAGGGAGGAAGACCTGTGAGCCTCCAGACACAGCGGGAGCTCATCGACCAACTGGCGCCACTGGTCTGGCAGGAACGCCAGGAAGAAGCCGCCCGCGCTGCCGCCGCCCACAGCCGGGAAACCACGCCCTGGTATTTCCTCAACATCAGCCACCCGGTCATCAAGCGACTGTATCTGCGGTTTATCCGCCATTCCTTTGACGGTACGCCCCTGGTGGCACCGCCCGGCGACCTGGACCGGGTGCGGTTTGAGCTGTCCCTGCTGCACCCGGCGGTGCTGCGGCAGCTGGCCCAGGACTACCGGGCGGCCGGCAAACTGTGAGAGAAAGTTCTCTCTCCCGCCCGGCGGGTCACGGTCTGGCCCGCTGCCACCGCGCGCAAGCGCCAAAACCATACAAGGAGGGAACCCCATGAAACGACAAAGCACCAAACGGCTGTGGCAGTTCCACCGGGAACTGAGCCACCTGCAAAGCCCGCCTCAGCATCCCTGCCACGACTGCGGGGAGATCGCCCTGGTGAAGATCCTGGCGGGGGAGAACCGCACCCTGAATCGCAAGGCCCGCACCCTGGAACGGGAGATTCTGGCCCTGCGCGCCCAACTGCGCCGGACCCATGCCGCGCCCGTCAACTTTGACAGGGAGGCAGCCCAGTGACCTACATACTCATGAGCATCCGGGCACCTTTTGCGGCCCTGATTTTCCAGGGCAAAAAGACGCTGGAGATCCGCAAGTCCGCCCCGAACGCCATCCGGGAGGGTCCGCTGTGCGTTCTTCTCTATGAAAGCAAGCGTGAAGGAGGCCGGGGTAAGATTGTGGGCTGGTTTACCTGCCGCAGCATCCGGCGCCTGTGGGGAGAGTCCGAGCGGGAAATCTGCGAGAAAGCCTGTCTGGAAAGCTGGCAGCTGCGCCGGTATGCCTCGGAATCCCGGCGGGACGTGGCCCAGCTGTATGCATGGCAGGTGGAGGCCCCCACCGAGCTGACGGAACCGGTCCCCCTGGCAAAAGCCGCCGCGCCCTGCCCGCCCCAGAGCTGGCGCACCCTGGACACCCAGGCCGCTCGGCAGATTCTGACCCTGCCCACCAAGACAACCGAACAGCTTTTGCACTCGACTGCAAAATAAAAACCGGCCCCACAAATCCTGCGGGGCCGGTTCGGACAAGCACGAAGGCCTGCCGATTCAGCAAATTCAGTATAGACCTTTGCGCTGTGTCCTGTCAACAATCCCGGCGGCTGCGGCCGCCTTTCCGGGCTTGTATGGGGTAATAAAAGAAGAACGAGGCCCACCCAAGGAAAAGAGAGGCGATCATGCGGACCTATCAGCGCGAACGAAGATATATCTGTGGAAGAAACCGGCGGGCCGCCCAGTACCAGGAAGTGGAGATATATCCGCTTCCCACGCGGGACGGCCAGGGCCGTGACCTGGACCGGGAAAACACCAAGCCGCCGTCATTTCGGGGAACACCCAAGGCCCAGGCCAACCATAACGCCAAGACAGCCCGACAGTGGTTCCACCGACTGGCGGTGAGCAACTTCACCAAGAAGGACACCCACACCACCCTGACCTACGCCAGGGAAAACCGACCGGCCACAGCCGAGGATGCTTGGCGTGACTTCAGAAATTGGATGCGGCACCTGCGGGACGCCTGCCGTGCCGCCGGACTGCCCAAGCCGGAATGTCTGGCCGTGATGGAATGGCAGGAAGCCGATCCAGACACCGGACAGAAAGAGGTGGTGCCGCACTTCCATGTGCTGCTGCACTGTGAGCTGGACAGGGATACCATCGAAGGCTGCTGGCACCGCAAGGGCACCCGTCTGGGCTGTGCCAACGCCGACCGCCTGCAGCTGGACAAAGGCAGCCTGGAAGCCCTGGCCAATTACATGATGAAGTACCCAAAACGCAAGCACCGGTACTTCCGTAGCCGGGGCATTGTGAACCCGGTCATGCCGCCCCCTCGGGACGGCCGCTATACCCGCCGTCAGGTGGCCCGCATCGCCACCGATGCCGCCCGCCTGCAGGATGCCGCCTACTGGGAACGAAAATACCCGGGGTGGCAGCTCATCGGGTCCAGTGCCCAATATAACGAATTTCTGGGCTGGTCCATCAGCCTGAAACTCTGCCGCCGACGAGGCGGGGAAGGAGAGTGATACATCCCCGAATGGCCCTCACCGAAAAAGACCTGCAGCGCTTTGGCCCAGCGGCACAGGCCCAGATCCGCCGGGAACTGGCCCGCCGGGAGGCAGAGAAAAAGGCCCACCGGGTACAAGCAATCGCTGCGACCGGACCGAAGATGACTCAGACAGAAAGCAATCTGGAACAGCAGTATTATACCGCTGTGATCTGGCCCAGGATGCTGGCCGGTCAGGTGGTCAGCTGCGAGCTGCAGAAACGTTTTGAACTCTACCCGGCGGATACCTACTGCGGCATCCGCCTGCCCGCCGCCCACTACACCCCGGACTTCTTTGTGACCTACACCAACGGACTGGTGGAAGCCATCGAGGTGAAGCACGCCGCTATTCGCCGCCTGCAGCGGGACTACATCTACCGCCGCCGGCTCTTTATCGAACTCTACGCCCGCCCCAACGGGTGGAAGTTCACCGAGTACATACAGGAGGACATACCATGACAGACATCACCGCTGCGCTGGACAAAATCACCGCCCAGCAGAATCAGCACAAGAAAGGCTCCGCACCCTGGTGCGTGGGGGAACAGCTGAAAGACATCCTGCGCGCCCAGCCGGAGGCCGCCGATCTGGTGGCCGTGGATCTGGATCAGAAGGGCATGGGCCTTGCCGATTGTGAAAAGAAAATTGCTGCCTTTGCCAAGGCGAACGGTCAGGGAAACAGCGGCTTCTGCGGCCCGACAGATTCCGACCGCATCATCCGGGAATTTTATGGCCTGCCCGCCCGCCGGGAGGAACCCGCCGCACCGACATCTACCCGGCGGCGCACCATCCGTCTGGCGGATTTCATGTGAGGGGGGCGGTCGGTGTGGAGTACAAAGACCTGATCCCGGAGACCCCGGCGGAAGAACTGTTCAACTATCTGCGGGACAAGGCAGGCAAGTTCCAGGAAAACATCCTTTCCTTCAAGGCCATCAGCCGCCAGGATGCCGAAGCCGCCGCCTATGAGTATGCCTTTGCCGGAGACTTCCGCCAGGAACGGAAGAAGCGGGCGGCAAGGTGCTGGTGCAGCGGGTGCGGAAGTATCTTCCTGGCGGAGTACATCGGTGCAAAGACCTGCGGCGGTAAGGGCATCCCGGCGGGAATCCGTATGGTGGATGCTTATGTGACCGGTGCGCAGGAATATGCCGAAGGCGGAAGCATCATCTGCCCCTGCTGCGGGGAACCGTCGGTGCTGCATGGCGCCGCTTACATGCGGTACGGACATACAGAACAGGAATTTGTGGCCAGGGCATACATGGGTCTGCACTATGAGATCATCGCCGCGGCCCAGACTGCCGCCAACAGCCTGCTGAACCTGGGCCGCAAACTCAAGCAGATGCGGGACACCGGCGGATATAAGAGCCTGGGATTTGAGACTTTCGCCCAGTACACGGAACAGGCCGTAGGTATCCGCCAGCGCCAAGCATAAGCAAGCTGCGTGGTCATAGACGGGCGCGGCGGGGCAGATGTGCTGGTTGACCGTATCAAGGATACCTGGAAGGCCAAGAACTCCGTGGTGCGCCCGGCGGTTCGGGACGTGGTGGCCGCCGCCGCTCTGCTGACTATCAGTATCAACGAAAACAGTCTTACCTGGTACAGACCGCAGCAGGCTCTGCAGGAAAGTGCAGTGACCGCGATCAAACGCTCCATCGGCGGCGGGTTTGGGTTTGGCGGGGAAAACAGCCTGCCCATTGAAGCCTGCGCGCTGGCATTGTGGGGTGCAAAAACCAGCCGCCGAGATCCAACCAGACGAATGCGAATTGGATAAAGGAGTGAACCAATGACGACATTGAACTTTGGCTACGTGCGGGGACTGACCAGGGAAGAGCGGCGTAAACTGCAGGAACTGGCCAGCGTGTACCAGTACCACCAGGTGCGAAACGCGGTCAAGGACAAATACTACGAAGGGCATGTGACTCTGAACGATGTAAACCTGGGCATTGCTCTGCCGGATGGTCTGAGAAAAATCGAAGTGGGCTGCAACTGGGGGCAGAAAGCTGTGGATGCTTTGGCCTCCCGCAGCATGTTCGATGGATTTGTGGGCAGCGGCCAGACAGCGGACACGGTGGCGCAGCTGGTGGCCGGAAACCGCCTGCTAGCTGAGTATGCCAAAGCCTGCAGGGACGAACTGAAATACGGATGTGTGTTTGCAACCCTTTCCGCTGATGATGCCCTGGGCTGCCGCATCCGTTTCCATTCTCCGGCTGCCGCGGCAGCCCTGTGGAGCGGGGAAAAGGGCCGCATCGACTGTGGGCTTGCCATTATCGATACGGTGCCTGATGAAAAATACAAAGGCACTTGGAGGCCTCGTATCGTCAACTTTTACACGGACGATGCAGTCCTGGTGCTTACGGCGCAAGGAAATATCTGGACGGCCCAGCGGTATCAAAACAAGATGGGGCGTCCACTGATGGAGCCGTTGATCTGGAACGCTACTACCGGCAAGCCCTTCGGCCGGTCGAGGCTGAAGCGGGCAGTGCGCTCACTCATCGATGACTATATCCGTGTTGTGGCCAATGCCACCATTGCCCTGGAATTCGATACCACCCCGCAGAAGTTCCTGCTGGGTGTGACCGATGAGCAGTATGACAAGCTCATCTCCGACAAATTCAAGCAGTACATCGGGAGCATCCTGGCAGCCACCAGTAACCCGGAAACCGGCGAAAAGCCTACCTTCGGTCAGTTGACGCAGGGCAGCCTGCAGCCGCATGTGGATAAGATGCGCATGACGGCCACCCAGTTTTCGGCCGCCACCGGGCTGACCATCACAGACGTGGGAATCGTCAATGACGCCAACCCCACCAGCAGCGACGCCATCCTGGCGCAGAGCCAGACCCTGGTGCTCATGGCTCAGCAGCTGAATACCGGCAACGGTGATGCACTGCGAACCATCATCCAGATGGCGCAGGCCATTGTTCGGAAAGTACCACTGTCGGAGCTGACGCAGGAAGAACGGGAGGTTATGGCGCACTTCAAAAACCCGGCCATGCCCAGCGTTGCCGTGACGGCCGATGCCGCCATCAAGATCGCTTCCGTTCGCAAGGAGTTTGGCAGCACCGATACCTTCCTGGAGATGATCGGATTCGACCAGGCGGACATCCGCCGCATCAAGGGACAGGAGCAGCGGGTGCGCGGCCAGAAGCTGCTGCTTGAGGTGGAAAATGAAAATAACGGAACGAACTTGGGCTGAATATGTCAACCGGCTGTCCCGTCTGAATGAAGAAGCCGGGCAGAAGATGGCCGAATACATTGCCGGACACGGTACACAGGATACCGATGCGCTCATTGCCTACGCTGCTGCCCTGGTGCAGAAATATGGGGAAGGCAGCGCCGAACTGGCCTGCCAAATGTACGACGCCACGGCGGAAGCCGCCGGTGCGGAAGTGCCTCCCGCAGAGCCGGCGGCACCCGCCGATTATGACGAAACGGCGCGGATGGTAAACAGTACCCTGCAATTTCCGCCGCTGCTGCAGGGAGGTGTGAGCCGCCTGGTCAAGAGGACCGGGGCGGACACAACCCTGCAAAACGCCATCCGGGACGGGGCAGAGTGGGCATGGGTGCCCCATGGCGATACATGCCCCTTCTGTATCACTCTAGCGAGCCGTGGCTGGCAGAAGGCCAGTAAAAAGGCTCTGAAAGGGGACCACGCGCAGCACATCCACGCCCATTGTAATTGCGAATATGCCATCCGGTTTGACAGCTCCACCACCGTGGCCGGGTACGACCCGGACAAGTATCTGGCGCAGTACAACGCCGCCGGCGGCGACATCAATGCCATGCGCCGGCAGCAGTATGGCAAAGACAAGAAACGTATCAACGCGCAGAAACGGGCAGCTTATGCGGCCCGGCGGTTGCGGGAGAAGGTAGACCGTGGTATACTGGAGGACATAACGGGGGGTTACCTGCCCGTTACTGAGCAATCCATCAAAGCTGTGCATCCATTCCACTGCCGCGTGCTGGACGAAGCGGGACAGCAGGCGTTGGCCCGGGCGCACCGGGAGCTTTTGCAGTCAGCTGCCGCTCACCCGGTAGGAACCGAAGTGGCACGCTGTTATGGAATGGACATGCGCCCGCTGGGCGAAACCATCATCGGTGGGCAGAAAGGGCGGGTGCGCATCCCGGATCAGGATGTGCCTTACATAGCAATGCACACGCACCCCAGCGGGATGACCTTCTCACCGGGTGATATCCGTGGCTTTGTCATCAGGGAAAATATGCGGATGTTGACGGCAGTGGGCAACGACGGGACTGTGTACGCGATAGAAAAAACGCCGCAGTTCGACGGGAACAGGCTCCTCGCGCTGTTCCATGATGCAGAGAATCGTCTTGCAACGCTCCGAACCCAACAGGAAGTCAATGTAGCCATGCAGCAGATTTTGAAGGAGGCCGAACGATATGGCGCAATCTTTTACGCCGGAGGAAATTAAAAAACTTCAAAATTTCCTGTTGGAAAATCCCATAGACCCGGCATACGAGGAAGCGTGTGAAGAGTTCAACGATTCACTCGACCCGACTTTTCTGCGACAACTTAGTGCCCGAAATGCTTATGATATATTGGAATCTCTCGGAGAATTGCCCGAGGAACTAAAACACAAGTAGTGCCGAACCACGATGCAAATGCACCGTGGTTTTTTTATGCCCACCCTGGCCGCAGGAGGCCGGGGCGGGCCTTTTTATTGCCCGGCGGCGGGACTTATCAGCCGCACAGACAGGCGGAGACGACCGCCTTACCAAGTCTATCTGAGACCGAAAGGAGACCGACCGATGAAGACCGAAGAACTCAATGCGCTGGGCCTGAACGAAGAACAGGTACAGAAAGTATTCGCCATGCAAGGCGCAGAGATGAACGACCTGAAACAGCAGGTGACCACCCTGACCGCCGAGCGGGACGCCGCCCGGACACAGTTGGGGGAGGCCAATACCAAGCTGGAAGGGTATGACCCTGAGTGGAAGAACAAGGCCCAGCAGGCCCAGCAGCAGGCGGACCGGAAGGTTCAGGAAATGAAGTCCCGGTATGCCGAAGCCAATGCGGCAGCCGGACTCAAGTTCACCAGTGCCGGCGCCCGTAAGGCTTTCCTGGATGATCTGGCAAAAAAGAACCTGCCGGTTCAGGAAGACGGTACACTGCTTGGGTTTGATGACTACGTCCAGACCTACAAAAAGAATGATCCGGGAACCTTTGCCGCCGAAGGTTACCCCAATGTGCAGGATGGCGGCGATCCCCATAAAAACCCCACCGGTTCCACCCGTGAGCAGTTTGCGGAGTGGTTTGACCAGGTGATGAAGTAAAGGAGTAAAAATATGGCATCTGTTGACATCAACCGCACTACCACCATCTCTCTGCCGGGTGAAATTTCCAGCGAAATTTTGCAGAAGACCCAGGGTGCTTCTGCCGTCATGGCGCTGGCCCGCCAGATCCCGCTGCCCGGCCTGGGCGCTACCATTCCTGTCATCATCGGCGATCCCGAGGCGGGCTGGGTTGGCGAGACCGAAAAAAAGCCTGTCAAGCGCGGCACGCTGGCGACCAAGCAGATGACTCCCTACACCTTGGCGGTCATCGTTCCCTTCTCCAATCAGTTCCGCCGCGATGTGCCTGCGCTGTATGACCAGATGGTGCAGCGTCTGCCCGGTGCTTTGGCCAAGAAGTTTGACCAGACCGTGTTCGGCGCCGTGGATGCGCCCGGTTCCAATTTCGACACGCTGAAGGACTGCACCGCCCAGAGCATCCTGACCGATGCTTACGGCGGCCTTGTGGCGGCCGATGCGGACATTGCCGACCATGATGGCGTTCTGAATGGCTGGGTTCTGTCCCCGAAGGGGAAGGCTATGCTGCTGACTGCTGTGGACAGCAACAAGCGGCCCCTGTTCATCAATAACGTGGCGGACGGGGCAGTTCCCATGATCCTGGGCGCACAGGTGCGGCAGAGCAAGGGCGCCTATACGGCCGAGACTGCTTCCGCGGATGCGGTGGTCGGTTTTGCCGGCGACTGGACCCAGGCTGTGTACGGCACCGTTGAGGGGGTGCAGATCGCCATTTCTGACCAGGCTACCCTGACCGACGGCGGCAGCACCATCAACCTGTTCGAGCAGAATATGTTCGCGGTCCGCGCCGAGATCGAGGTGGGCTTCCGCTGCGACACCACCGTGTTCAACAAGCTCACCGGCAAGACGAAAACCGGAGGCTGAGCATGAAAGTATTCATCAATGGGCTGACGGGGACCAGGATGCTGGTCGCCGATGACCGGGAGAAGGAGTATCTGGCTGTCGGGCACAAACTCGTCAGTGTCAAGGAACAGGAAAACGCTGCGCCCCATGCCCATACGGGTGGCCAGACAACCGAATCGGAAGAAACGTCCGGGGCGGCGGAAGGGGCGAAACCGGCAGCACCTGCAGCCGGTGCGGCAGCAAAAACGCAGCCCGCCGCACAAAAGAAGGCTTCCACTACGCAGAAGCGGAAACCGGCAGCGAAAAAATGAGGTGATCCCATGAAGTATGCCGAAGTATCCGAGGTGGAGGCGGGATTCCGTACTCTGGATTCCGAGGAAAAGACCAGGTGCGATGCGCTGCTGGAAGAGGCGGCCATCGTGATCGACGCATTCAACGCAGAAGCAGATGCGGCACGCAAGAAACTGGTGTCCTGCCGCATGGTGCGCCGCCAGTTGGATGCCGGTCCGGGCGCGGCACAGAATGCGGTTACCTTCCCCATGGGGGCTTCCCAGGGGTCTGCTTCGGCGTTGGGGTTTTCCCAGACCTGGAGTATGCCCGGTGGGTCGGTTGGAGAGCTGTATCTCTCCAAACTGGAAAAACAGCTGCTGGGCGTCGGCAACAAAATCGGAGCCTGCAGCCCTCTGGAAGGGATGGTGACGGAGTGATTCACGGCATTACTGTCCGGCTCTACGTAAAGACCAAGACCGGCACAGATGCGTTCAACGCGCCTGTCTATACCGAAGAGCCTGTGGACGTTCCGGGGGTACTGGTGGGAGAGCCGACGGCAGATGATATCGTCAACGACCTGCAGCTGTACGGAAAGCGCATTGCCTATACCTTGGGCATCCCGAAGGGGGACACCCATGACTGGGACAATGTGACGGTGGAATTCTTCGGACAGAAATTCCGCACCTACGGCGGTGTTACCCAGGGCATCGAAGATATGATCCCTCTGGCCTGGAACAAGAAAGTGAAGGTGGAGCGGTATGGCTAAAGTTCGTGTAGAACTCAACCGAAGCGGAGTGCGAGAATTACTCAAGTCTTCGGAGATGGAAGCGTTCTGTGCCAAGAAAGCGGAAGCTATCCGTGCCAGGTGTGGAGAGGGTTATGCATCCGAAACAAACATGGAAAAGAATCGTGTCACGGCTGTGGTGTGGCCGGACACGGAAGAAGCCTGGAGAGATGCTGCCGAAAACAACACCATTCTGAAAGCCCTGAAATGAGGGTGGTAAAACCATGATCGAACTCATCGTCAAAGACTGGCTGGCCAAAAAGCTGGCGGTCCTCGTGTGCACGGAAGTGCCGGAGGGGCCGCCGGCTTCTTTTGTGGTTGTGGAAAAGACCGGCTCCGGCCGCAAGGATCATATCGACTCCGCCACTTTGGCCGTCAAGAGTTACGCGGACACCCTGTACAAGGCGGCCCTGCTCAATGAAGAAGTCAAGGCGGCCATGGACAGCCTGCCGGAACACCCGGCGGTCAGCGCGGCCAAGCTGAACAGCGATTACCCTTTCAACGATACCACTACCAAGCGCCGCCGTTATCAGGCGGTGTACGACATCACCTATTTCGAGAACGCGGCCCCGTAACCGCGGGAAAGGAAACAGATGGAAAAGAACAACGCACAGAACGTCACTACCGGCAAGCCTAAAATCGGCGGATCCGTGTTCCGGGCGCCTTTGGGTACGGCCCTTCCCACCGATGCTACTACGGAGCTGAACCAGGCTTTCATCAACCAGGGGTATATCTCGGATGAGGGCCTGACCAACGCCAACTCGCCTTCCAGCGATAAGATCAAGGCCTGGGGCGGGGATACTGTCCATAGCTACCAGACCGAAAAGCCTGATACGCTCAAGTTCAAGCTCATCGAGGCCCTGAACGTGGAGGTCCTCAAGACGGTGTACAGCCCTGAAAATGTCTCCGGCACCCTGGAGGAAGGCATCACCGTCAAGGCCAACAGCAAGGAAAACCAGTATTACGCCTGGGTGGTGGAGATGATCCTCAACGGCAATGTGATGAAGCGCATTGTCATCCCCAGCGCCAAGATCACCGAGATGGAGGAAATCGTCTACGCCGACGAAGATGCTCTGGGCTACGGCATCACCATCGAGGCCACGCCGAACGAGGCAGGGGACACCCACTATGAATACATCAAGAAAGGGGAGAGCGCCTGATGCGCAAGGTGACCACGAAAAGCGGCTTCTGCCTTGAAATTGAGGAAGAACGCCTGAACAACATGGAACTGCTGGACGCCCTGGCCGACCTGGATGGCGGTGACGGCGCCGCTCTGAGCACCGTGCTGCGGCTGCTGCTGACCAAGGAACAGAAAAAGGCTCTGTACGACCACCTGCGCACTCCCGGCGGGACGGTACCCATCGAGGCGGTGGCCGAAACGCTGCGGGAGATCTTCGAGGCCAGCCAGCCCGCAAAAAACTGATGACCCTCGCCGCCATGCTGGCCACCGACGCCGACGCTTTGACCTGTGATATGGCCGAAACCTACGGCGTTCTGGATTGGCACACGCTGCCGATGCCGACAGCGGCCGTGCTGGCGGCGGGGCTGCGGGAAACGTCCCGCATTCGGATGAAGATGAGCGGCGCTCGGGCGGCCCCCGAAACCATGCTGCTGGCATCCATCACCGACCGGGTGGGACTGCTGGTGTGGCAGAACACCGAGGACGCCCGCCATGGCCAGGGCTGCCCGCCGTCGGTGTTTAACCTGCTCCTGGGCATCGAGAGCGGCCAGAGCGGCCCGGTGACCGGCTACGCTACACCGGAAGAGTACGAAGCGGCCAGGGCCCGCATCCTGGGAGGTGAAACACATGGCCACTGAACTGGCGAAAGCCTATGTGCAAATCATTCCTTCCGCCCGGGGCATCCAGGGCAGCCTGACCAAGGCCCTGGGCGGGGAAGCCGGTTCTGCCGGTACCAGTGCGGGCCAGACTTTCGGCTCCAATCTGGTGGGAAAGGTGCTGGGCATCGTGTCGGCGGCGGCCATCGGCAAGGCCCTGGCCTCCACCATCACCGAGGGCGCTGCTCTGGAACAAAGTATCGGCGGAATCGAGACTCTGTTCAAAGACAGCGCCGACACGGTCAAGGCCAACGCCGCGGCAGCCTACAGCACCGTCGGTATGAGCGCCAACCAGTACATGGAACAGACCACCAGCTTTGCAGCCAGCCTGCTGCAGAGCCTGGGCGGGGACACGGCAGCCGCCGCCGATATGGCGGATATGGCCATGCGGGATATGTCGGACAACTCCAACAAGATGGGCACCGACATGGAGCGCATCACCGACGCCTACCAGGGGTTCGCCAAGCAGAACTACACCATGCTGGACAACCTCAAGCTGGGCTACGGCGGTACCAAGACCGAGATGGAGCGCCTGCTCAAGGATGCCCAGAAAATCACCGGCGTCAAGTACGATATCGACAACCTGGCCGATGTGTACAGCGCCATTCACGTGATCCAGAAGGAACTGGAAATTACTGGCGCAACTCAGGAGGAGGCTGCAAAAACAATTTCCGGCTCCTTCAATTCCATGGTGGCGGCAGGCAAGAACGTGCTGGGCAACCTGGCCCTGGGCCGGGATATCACCCCGTCCCTCAAGGCCCTGGCCCAGACCACCACCACCTTCCTGGTGGGCAATCTTCTGCCAGCCGTGTGGAACGTCCTCAAGGCCCTGCCCAGCGGGATGGTCACCCTGGTGCAGGAAATGGGCACCCAGATGGCCGCCCAGCTGCCCGCCTTCCTGGCGCAGTTCCAGACCGGCATGAACACCAACCTGTCCCAGCTCATCACAGCCGGGCAGACCATGCTCAGCGGCCTAATCGCGGGCCTGATGCAGAATCTGCCCCAGCTGCTGAAGAGCGGGGTCAGCCTCATCAACAGCCTGGTCACCGGAATCTTGAGCGCCCTGCCGCAGATCGCCTCTGCGGCTTTTTCTTTGTTGACTCAGTTCGGCCAGGGAATTATTGCCAACCTGCCCCAGATCCTGGCCGCAGGCACCAGCATCCTGCAAAACGTGGTGGCCGGCATCGGCCAGGCCCTGCCGCAGATTCTGTCCTCGGCAGCCCAGATGGCGGCTACCCTCATCAGCGGTTTGCTGCAGAACCTGCCCCAGATCATTTCCACCGGCTTCTCCCTGATTACGGCCCTGCTCCAGGGCATCGGCCAGGCCCTGCCGCAGATCCTGACCTCGGCAGCCCAGATAGCGGCTACCCTTATCAGCGGATTGCTGCAGAATCTGCCTCAAATCATCTCCGCCGGTTTCTCCTTGATCACGTCCCTAGTCCAAAGCATCGGTCAGGCAATACCGCAGATACTGGCCGCCGGCACCAGCATCCCGCAAAACGTGGTGGCCGGCATCGGCCAGACTCTGCCGGAGATTCTGACTTCGGCGGCACAGATGGTGGCCACCCTTATCAGTGGTTTGCTGCAGAACATGCCCCAGATCATTTCCGCCGGTTTCTCCCTGATTACGGCCCTGATTCAGGGCATCGGGCAAGCACTGTCCGGCATCATCTCCGCCGGCTTCTCCCTGATTACGGCCCTACTCCAGGGCATCGGTCAGGCGCTGCCCGGCATCATCACTGCAGCGGTGCAGGCGGCTCAGACTCTGTGGGAAGCCTTCACCGGGCTGAACTGGCCTCAGTTGGGCATGGACATTCTAAACGGCATTATCAACGGCATCAAGTCGGCCGTGGGTGCCCTGGTGGATGCTGCTGTCAGCGCGGCCAAATCAGCTTACAATGCGGTCAAGAATGCCCTGGACATACATTCGCCCTCCCGCCTGTTCCGGGATGACATCGGCAAGATGATCCCGGCGGGCATGGCCCTGGGCATCACCGACAACCTGCGGCCCGTTACCAACGCTATGCGAACTTTGGGCACGACCACCGCAAGCATGCTGCAGCAGGACCTGGCAGGGATGCTGGGACAAAGCCAGCGGCGAATGACCACAATGCGTCCGGCCGCCGCCACCACCATCCAGCAATACAACACCTTCAACACCCACGACAGCCTGAGCGAGGCGGAACTGACCCGGGAAGCCGAGTCCATGGCCAAGCGGCTGCAGTGGGACATTCCGTAACCGAAAGGAGGCATTTTGTGCGCACCGTTCCGTACCGTACCTACACCGCCGCCGATGGGCGGATCATTCGGCTGGCGGTGGACAGCGACTTCTGGGCCACGGATATTTCCGGCGAGGACGGTCTGGACCTGGATATCAGCGAACAACAGTCCAGCGGACAGATCGGCACCACCGTGACGGGCACCTCGGTGGGGGCGCGGCCCATTGTGGTCACTGGCGCCATCCTGCGGGACCTGGACGCCAACGAACGGCTGCTGAAACAGCTGCTGGTACCCGGGTCCGTCGGACGCTGGACCAAGACCATCGGCACACAAAGCTGGTATGTGGATGTCATCACCAAGCGCTCGCCGGATGTGAGCGGCGGGGAACATCTGCTGAATTTTCAGTTTTCCTTGTATGCCGCCTATCCCTACTGGCGCACAGCGGAAACCATCACCACCCTGCTGGGCGGTCTGCAGCCCACCTGGTTTCCCACGCCGGTCTCCACAGCGGGGGCATGGTATATAAGCCGGTACAAACAGGACCTGTATACCAATGTTCCCAACACCGGCAACACCGAAACCGACTTTACGGTGCAGCTCACCGCCATGGCCCGGGTGCTCAACCCCATGCTGTGGCATAACGGCAAGCGCACCTTCATTCGCCTGAACAAGGAGATGCAGGCAGGGGAGCGGGCGGTGATCTCCACGTCAGACAACGATCGGGGCTGTACCTATTATGCCGCCGACGGCACCGAACAGGACGGCTTCCGCTTCATGGACATCAACACCGACTGGTGGATGACCCTTTCCCCCGGTGATAACGTCATCCGCCTCACCGCCGACGAAGGTCGGGAAAACCTGACGGCCTCCATCTCGGCGCCCAAGGGGGTGGCCAGCAGTGTCTGAAACCAGCCTGGAAACCAACATCGTGAAACTCTACATTTACAGCGGGACGCAGTCGGTGGGGCTGGTGGAAAGCATCAGCAGCCTGCAGTGGATGCCTGCCTGGGCGGATGTGGGGGAGTTCAAACTCATCTGCGCGGCCAGCGCCAAAAACCGCCGCAACCTGATGGAATGGGTCACCCTGTACAACCCGGACACACCGGAGCTTTCCGCCGTGGTCGTGGCCGTCACTCTGGAAACAGGCAGCAACACCATGACGGTGCGGGGCAAGTTCAGCCTGCTCAGATTCAAGCAGCGGGTGGCCAAGGGCACCCGGAACATTACCGACGCGGCCGCAGGGCTGCTGGAACTGTGCCGGACCAACCTGCGCGGCCTGCCGGTCACGGTGCCGGAAACCGCCGGATTCACCGCTCCCTGTCAGGAAACGGTGGAGTGGAAGGACTGCTGCAGCGCCATTGTGCAGCTGGCCAAAGCCGGCGGATTCGGGGCGCGGGTGCGGTTTGATAAGGACACCGCTGCCGAATCCCTGGAGATGCTCCACGGCGTGGACCGCAGCCAGCAGGGCAGCGAAACCTACCGGGGATTCTTCAGTACCCAGATGAAGAACCTGTCCTCGCCGTCCCTGGAGAACGACGGCAGCGACTATGCCAACGTGGTTCTTTGCGGCGGGGAAAAGCCCACAGAGCAGGACCAGTGGCAGCAGCTGTTTCTGGAGGTGGGGGACACCCAGGCCACCGGAGCCGACCGGCACGAACTGTGGGTGGATGGGTCCAGCGTGACCCACAAACACACGGTACAGTTGGCGGACGGCTCCACCCAGGAAGCCACCTACACCGAAGAGAAATACAAAACCGCTCTGACCAACTACGCCATGGCTGCGCTGCTGAACCACATGGGCGGCCGGACGCTGAAGGCCACCGCCTCGGACAAGCCCCTGAGCTACGGAACGGACTACGCCCTGGGCGACATTGTGCCGCTGCGTATCCCGGAAATGGATCTGGTGGCCACCGCCCGGGTCTCCAGCGTGAAACTGATCTACGAAAAGACCGGCCGCACGGTGGAGCCTGTCTTTGACAACATCACAATCGGAGGTGATGCCACTTGACCGAACTGACCTGCTGGCCGTTGGATAATAAACAGTATTTCAGCGATGCCATGGGGGCTGCCTATGCGGCGCGCAGCCGGGGCCTGCTGCGGTCCGATAACTTTACCGCCACAACCAACGGGGACAACACCCTGACCATTTCCAAGGGCGTGGCCTGCGTCCATGTAACTGACTTCTGGGCCGCTTTTCCATTTCTGAAACAGGACACCGTCATGCAGTTCGAGGACGCGGACGGAGTGTACATGCGCTGGGACGTCCTGGCCGTGGGGTATGACAAAAACGCCAACATGGCCGGAGTGTATGTGCGTACCGGTGTGGCCGCTCCCTCCCCGGAAATGCCTGTGTTGCGGCGGGACAACGATTTCGATGAGGTATTCATTTACGGTGTGCGCCGTCGGGTCGGTGCCACCAAGATCGAGGCGGATGATATTGTGGACCTGCGCCTGGACCCGGACTACTGCGGCCTCATGCGGGACACTATCGACAGCATCGACACCAGAGTGATGCAGGCGGCCTTTGAGTCATTCCTGGCCAAAATCGAGCAGGAACTGGACCGGCTCAATACCGGCACCGAAACCATGCTCAAGACAATCTACGATACCAAGGGCCGGGGCGTGGATGTGTACGACTACGGCCACCACCTGTACAAGGCCACCTTCCTGCTGGACGGATGGACGGGAGATGGTCCCTACACCCAGACCGTGGCCGTCACCCCGGTGGATGACGGCCCGACGGTTACGGCGGAAAGCTCCATGCAGTCGCCGGTGATGATCGACGACGGTTTCACCGGGAATACCTACGACCAGATGAACGAGGCAGGGGCCATCGTAAACGCCGGAACCAAGACTTTGGGCGCTGGCACCATCACCTGCGTGACCAAAGGCACAGAAAAACCTGAATGCGATGTGGAAGTGTTCTTCCTGGTCAAGACGGGAGGTGGGAAGTGATGGGAAAAACTGTACCTAAGGCCGGTGGAATGAAGCTGCTGTGGACGAATCCAAAATCCGGACAAGCGTATTCTACAGGAACAGTAGAGCTTGATTTGTCCAATTATGATGCCGTTCTTGTGACCGCGCAATATTCGACAGGCGACACTTCCGTAGTAGAACCACTTTTTCTTTTGGCCGGTCAAAATGGTGTATTTTTCAATGCCTACGGAGCCGGAGCCGCTCCGTTTACTTATCGCAGGGCCACCGTTTCAAAAACAGGCGTTTCTTTTGCTGCTGCAAACGTGGCAGAAACGCTGATTCCATATCAAATTTTTGGTGTTAAATTTTAAGGATGGATTTTATGGCAATCTATAATGCGAACACCGGGCAACTCATCGAATCTCCCGACCTTTCTGCCGGCTATCTGTATTCCGGCCAGCGTGTCACCGTTCACCATGATGCGGTGGAGCCGGTAACTGAAATCGGCATCCTGCCCGGTACCGAGCACTGCAACGGCGGCGAGGGCCTGCGGGGCACCATCGTGGTCACGCCCGGCACCCCCGCATGGGATGAGTATGAAGAGTGCCAGTATTACCACAAGTACACCGAGGAAGAACTCGCTGCCCAGCACCCGCCCGACACGGGTGGCAGTGATGAGGTGGCCACGTGGGACGAGCTGGCCGCGGCCTATAACGAGGGGGTGATGCAGGTATGATGGACAGAAAGACCCTTGTCCTTGACCTGATGAGGGACCTGGGGCGCCGTGAGGCGGCCGCACTGCGTGAGACGGCCTCCACCCTTACCGGCACAGAAATCATCGCCCAGGAGCGTGCGGTGCCGCCCTGGGACGCGCAGAAAGATTACACCGGTTGCCCGAAAGGCACTCCGGTAACGGATGAGGGCCAGGTCTGGACCCTTATCACGCCGCACAGAGCCGCCGATTACCAGGGCCGTCCCGCCACCCTGCGGGCGCTGTGGGGCCTGACCCATACCACCGACCCCGCCCGAGCAAAGCCCTGGGTGGACCCGGAGGGGCAGAGTGGTATGTACATGAAAGGCGAGTGCTATCTCGCCGCGGATGGCACGGTCAGGCGTTGCCTGCAGGATAACTGCGTGTGGGATGCCGATGCTATGCCGAGTTACTGGGAGGTTGTACAAAATGACGAAACATCGTAAAAACTACGGGGGGGGCATCTTGAGCGCTCTCCTGGTGATCTGCACAAATCCGTAACCACGATTCGTGCCACCAGAAAGGCGGTGGCATGATGGGCTTGACTGTACCTGGAATGGGTAAACAGGCGATTGTGGATATGATTTATCCCGTGGGCAGTATCTACATGAGCACTGTGAAGATCACCCCGGCGGCTGTCTTTGGCGGTGAATGGGAGCAAATCAGAGGTAAGTTCCTTCTTGCTGAAGGAGACACGCATGTCGCCGGAAGTACCGGCGGCGAAGAAACACATGCACTGACAGAAGCCGAAAACGGCCCCCATTCACATGTGTACACCAACAAGGGAGGAAATGTTAATCCCGCAGGCCCGGGAAATCAGTGGTACGCAACATCCACTTATAACAATCCTAATGCTCCCGATACTACGGCGATGGGTACACAGTCAAGCGGGCAGGGTGCCCCGCACAACAACATGCCCCCGTATCTGGCAGTCTATGTTTGGAAACGCATTGCGTGAGACTCAATTGGAAAGGAAAATGAAATGAGAACCAAAACCGGAGAAGTGATCTTCCTCTGGCCGCTGGCACTGCATGTGCTCACGGCCGGGTACTATTACAGTGACGGCAGCAGCCATGAGGCTATCGACCTGCGCACCAACCAGGCCGGGACCATCGTCAAGCCGGTGTATGCGGTGGAGGACGGCACCGTGGACCAGACCCAGACCTGGGACGGCCACACCAAGACCGGTATGCAGAGCTACGGTACCATGGTCCGCATCCGACACGCCGACTACTGCGGCCAGACCCTGCAGACCCGCTACGCTCACCTGTCCCGCCTGTGCGTGACCAAGGGCCAGAAGGTCAAGGCAGGCCAGCTCATCGGCTATACCGGCCAGACCGGCAACGTGAACGGCGCCCACCTGCATTTCGAGGTCATCCTGGCCGGCAGCCGCCGTAACCCGCTGGTGTGGCTGGACGATGACTTCACCACCGCCAACAGCAACGTTTATACTTACCGCCCCGGGGAACATGCGGCCGTGCTCCCGGCGGAACCTGAGGCCCCTGCCTACACTCCGGCCCGCCTGCAGACCATCACCATCGGCCCTGTCACGCAGGGGGACGCCGATGCCATCCTGGCGGTGTGCAAGGAACGGGATCTGGATGATCTGGGGCTGTATACGTCCAAGTGGAACAACGGCCCCCACACCATTCAGACCATTACCATCGGCCCCGTGACCCAGGGGGATGCCGATGCCATCCTGGCCGTGTGCAAGGCCCGCCAGCTGGACAAGCAGGGCCTGTACAAATCGGCCTGGGCGGATGAGGAAGACCAGGCGGCGTAAAGAAGGGAGAACCGAATGGAAAACACCAACAATATTTTCCTCGCCATCAAGGCGGCAATCGTGGCCCTGTGCGGCGGCTTCACCGCGGCTTTCGGCTGGCTGGGCTGGCTGATCGTGGCCTGGGTGTCCTGCATGGTCTTCGACTGGATCAGCGGCAGCGCAGCGGCCGCCGCAAAGGGGGAGTGGTCCAGCGCCACCGCCAGGGCAGGCATCTGGCATAAAGCAGGTATGATCCTGGTGGTCATCGTGGCCGCCCTGGCCGACTGTGTGCTGGCCATGGCGGTGGAGCATCTGCCCGGTCTTACAATCAATTACACTACCCTGGTCCTGCCCATGGTGCTTGCCTGGTACATTTTTACCGAATTGGGCAGCATTGCCGAGAACGCCACCGACATGGGCGCCCCGGTGCCTAACTGGTTGACCAAGCTGCTGGCGGCCGGAAAGCAGGCGGTGGACAAGACTGCCGACGATGATACTGCCGACTGACTTTTTGAAAAAAAGTGTGTCGGCTGTGTACATGAAGAAAAAATAAACGGAGAAACGACAATAACCCTTTCAAAAACTGCCCCTGCTAAGGGCGTAGGGTCTTAACGGGCCGCGAGGGTTCAAATCCCTCTTACTCCGCCAAAAGAAAACCGCGTATACATGAGGAAATCTCATTGTTGCGCGGTTTTCTTTATGTGTGATACTGCATAATAATGTAAAATACAGTATGAATTTAGGTTGTATTTGAGTCGTAAAGTCGTAAAAAAATCGTATAAACAAAGCCCCCGACTTTCCGGAAATTCCGAACAGTTGGGGGCTTTTCTATGGCCTATTTTGTATATTCAGATCAATCAGTTCAATTTGAAGCTGTCCTTCAGGATCACGATGCGGTTGTACACATGCGGATCATGGCTGTCCGGCGTGAAGTAACCGGTGCGCACGAACTGGAACCGTTCACCGGGCTGGGCGCCTTCCAGGCTCTTTTCCAGCTTGGCATGGGGCATGACGGTGACGCTTTCCGGGTTCAGATAATCCTTGAAGTCGGCGTCGTCGGGGATGCTGTTCATGTTGGCTTCGGTAAACAGCTTGTCATACAGGCGCACCTCGGCATCCACACAGTGTTCGCAGCTAACCCAATGGATGGTGCCGCGGACCTTGCGGCCATCGGCGGGGTTGCCGTTGCGGGTTTCCAGGTCGGCCTCGGCGTGGATGGCGGTGATGTTGCCCTCCGCATCCTTGTCCACGCCGGTGCAGCGCACCAGATAGGCACCCATCAGGCGGACTTCGCTGCCCAGGGTCAGGCGCTTGAACTTCGGCGGCGGGACCTCAAAGAAGTCACTGCGGTCGATCCAGACTTCCTTGGTGAAGGCCACCTGCCGGGTGGAAGAATCGTTGGCCTCCCGGTTGGGGTTGTTGGGCAGGTCAAAATATTCGCAGCTGTCGGCGGGGTAGTTGTCGATGATCAGTTTGACCGGGTCCAGAACCGCCACGCGGCGCTGGGCGCTCAGTTCCAGCTCGGCGCGCAGCACAGCTTCCAGCTGACGCATGTCCACCAGACTGTCCGCCTTGGAGATGCCGGCGCCGCGTACGAACTCAAAGATGCTGGTGGGAGTGTAGCCCCGGCGGCGCAGACCGCTCAGGGTGGGCATGCGGGGATCGTCCCAGCCGTCCACAATACCTTTTTCCACCAGTTCCCGCAGATACCGCTTGCTCATGACGGTGTTGGTCACGTTCAGGCGGGCAAACTCGCGCTGTTTGGGAAATTCGCCGCCGAAGATGTTCCGGATGACCCAGTCATACAGCGGGCGATGGTTCTCGAATTCCAGACTGCACAGGGAGTGGGTGATCCCCTCGATGGCGTCCTGGATGGGATGGGCAAAGTCGTACAGGGGATAGATGCACCACTTGTCGCCCTGGCGGTGATGATGCACGTGCTTGATGCGGTAGATGGCCGGATCACGCAGGTTCATGTTGGGGCTGGCCAGATCAATCTTGGCGCGCAGGGTCTTTTCGCCGTCGGCAAACTCGCCGGCGCGCATGCGGCGGAACAGGTCCAGGTTCTCCTCCGGCGTGCGGTCACGGTAGGGGGAAGGCCGGCTGGGCTTGCCCGCATCGTTGCCGCGGTACTCCTGCATCTCTTCCCGGGTCAGGTCGTCCACATAGGCCTTGCCTTCTTCGATGAGCTTCTCAGCGTACTCGTAGCACTTTTCAAAGTAATCGCTGCCGTAGAAGATGCCGCCGTTGGGTTCAGCGCCCAGCCACTTCAGATCGCGCAGAATACTCTGTACATATTCGTCGTCTTCCCGGGCGGGGTTGGTATCGTCATAGCGCAGATTGAACTTGCCGCCGTAGGTTTTGGCCACCATGTAGTTGATGTAGATGGCCTTGGCGGAACCGATATGCAGGTAGCCGTTGGGCTCCGGCGGGAACCGGGTGTGGATCTCCTTGACCTTGCCTTCGGCCAGATCGGCGTCGATGACCTCGGTTATAAAATTGGAAAATTTTTCTTCAGACATAATGACACCCCAAATCGAATGTTACAATCCCATATTTTACAATAGATAGCCGTAGAACGCAACCCCTCACCGGTAGTCGATCTCCAGGGTTGGCAGGCCGTTGAGGGTCCAGTCGGCCAGGTTGCCGTCCAGATACTCATAATACCCTTGTGCCGCGATCATGGCTCCGTTGTCTCCGCAGTATTTCAGCTCGGGCAGATACACCTTGGCGCCAAGCTTCTGTACGCCGTCATTCACCAGCTGGCGCAGCCGTCCGTTGGCTGCCACGCCGCCTGCCAGACAGACGGTCTTGGCGCCGGTGTCGGCTGCGGCGGCCAGAAGCTTCTTGGCCAGGATCTGGGCAATGCGCTCCTGGAAGCTGGCGGCCATATCGGGTACGCTCACCGTCTCGCCCCGCTGCTGGGCGTTGTGGACCTCGTTGACCACGGCGGTCTTCAGCCCGGAAAAACTCACGTTGTATTTGCCCTGTACATGGGGCACCGGCAGGCGATAGGCATGGGGGTCGCCGGTGCGGGCCGCCTGGGACACGCTGGGGCCGCCGGGGTAGGGCAGCCCCAGGGTGCGGGCCACCTTGTCAAAGGCTTCGCCGGCGGCATCGTCCACCGTGCGGCCCAGGATCTGGTACCGGCACCAGTCCTGCACCAGTACGATGTGGCTGTGTCCGCCGCTGGCCACCAGACACAGGAAAGGCGGCTTCAGGTCCGGGTGGGTCAGATAGTTGGCCGCAATGTGGCCGCGCAGATGGTGCACCGGCACCAGGGGCTTGCCGGCGGCGTAGGCCAGCCCTTTGGCAAAGTTGACCCCTACCAGCACGGCACCGATCAGCCCCGGCGCAAAGGTCACGGCCACGGCGTCGATGTCTGCCATGGTCAGGTTGGCATCCGCCAGGGCCTTTTCGGCCACGGCGCTGATGTTTTCCGCATGGCGGCGGCTGGCGATCTCCGGCACCACGCCGCCGTACAGGGCCTGCTCGGCCACGCTGGTGGCAATGACGTTGGAGCAGACTTCCCGCCCGTCCTTGACCACAGCGGCTGCGGTCTCGTCACAGGTGGATTCAAATCCCAGTATATACATAAAAATCCCAGTCCTCTTTTTATATTCAGTGTGCTTCCAGCCAGGTCTTGCCGGTTCCCACCTCGGCGGTCAGGGGCACGCGGTACTGCACCACCTGCTCCATCTCCTGCTTCAGCAGGGCCTTGACCTGTTCCACTTCCTCCAGCGGTGCTTCCACAATCAGTTCGTCGTGCACCTGCAAGAGCAGCCGGGACCGCAGGCCTTCGTCCCGCAGCCGCTGCCACACATGGACCATGGCCAGCTTGATGATGTCCGCGGCCGTTCCCTGGATGGGGGTGTTGCGGGCCATCCGCTCGCCGGAACTGCGCACCTGGAAGTTGGAACTGGCCAGCTCGGGCAAAGGCCGGCGGCGGCCGAAGAGGGTCTCCACATAGCCCTTTTCCTTGGCGTGGGCGATGCAGTCCTTCATATAGCCGTCCACGCTGGGGAAGGTGTTCAGATAGGTCTGCAAAAACCGGTCGGCTTCCTTGACGGGAATGTTCAGGTCCTTACCCAGGGAGAAGGCACCCTTGCCGTACATGATGCCGAAGTTGATGGCCTTGGCAGCGCTGCGCAGCTCGTGGGTGACTTCCTCTTCCGGAATGTGGTAGATCTTGGCCGCGGTGGAGCGGTGGATGTCCGCCCCGGAGGCGAAGGCATGGCACATGGCCTCGTCGCCGGTGATGTGGGCCAGGATCCGCAGCTCGATCTGGGAATAGTCGGCATCCACCAGGGTGCAGCCCTCCCCGGCCACAAAGTAGCCCCGAAGACGGCTGCCCAGCTCGGTGCGGATGGGAATGTTCTGCAGATTGGGTTCGGTGGAGCTGATGCGCCCGGTGCGGGCTTCGGTCTGGATGAAGGTGGAATGGATGCGCCCGTCCGGCCCCTGGGCTTTCAGCAGTCCCTCCACATAGGTGGAAAGCAGCTTGGCATAGGTGCGGTATTTCAGGATGTCGTCCACCACTTCGCTGTAGGGGCGCAGGCTTTCCAGCGTCTCGGCGTCGGTGGAATACCCGCTCTTGGTCTTTTTGCGGGGCGGCAGCCCCAGCTTGTCAAACAGGGCTTCGGCCAGCTGTTTGGGACTGTTCAGATTGAATTCGTACCCCACGGCGTCGTAGATGCGCCGCAGAATTCCGTCCAGTTCCGCCCGCAGACTGTCCCCGAAAGCGCGGATGCCCTCGGCGTCCACCGCAAAGCCAATGCGTTCCATGTCCGCCAGCACCCGGGCCAGGGGCAGTTCCATCTCGGCCAGCAGCCTGTGCTGCCCCTGCTCATCCAGGTGTTGGGCCAGGGTGTCGCACACAGCGGCCAGCACGCCGGCATCCGGGTATTCCTCGCAGGCAAAGGCAGGGGCAACACCGTATTCTGCCGCCAGAGGCGCTACCTGGTAATCGCTGGCGGACGGATTCAAAAGGTAAGCGGCCAGCTTGCCGTCAAACCGGATGGCGGCTCCCACGCCGCCGTGCTCCAAGGCCAGCCGGTACAAAGGCTTGGCATCAAACACAAACAGATCGGCGCTGCTGTCCAGCAGTCCGGGCAGGCAGCTTTCGTCCAGGGCGAACACCTCGCTGCCCTGCACGGCATACCAGGCCCCGCCCTCCTTACCGGCGGTGCAGGCCAGATAATACCGGCCTTCCGGCACCAGAGGCAGGGCAGAGGCGGTCACCTTCGGCAGTTCTTCCTGGGGTTGTTCGGCGGATTCCGCCTGGTTCAGCCCCCAGCGGGCGGCCAGCTTGTGCATTTCCAGTTCCGCCAGCAGCTTGGCTGCGGCGGCGGGGTCCCCCTTGGTCCGGCGGTAATGCTCCGGGTCGGTGTCAATGGGGGCATCCCGGCGGATGGTGCCCAGCATGTGGGAGAGGTCGGCCATCTCCCGGGAAGCTGCCAGCTTTTCCCGCTGCTTGGGTTTGATGGCCTTGTCATCCAGATGCTCGTACACCCCTTCCAGGCTGCCGAACTTCTGGACAAGAGCCAGGGCGGTCTTTTCGCCGATTCCCGGCACGCCCGGAATGTTGTCCGAGGAATCCCCCATCAGGCTCTTCACTTCAATGAGCTGAATGGGCTCCACCCCGTACTTTTCCCGGATGGCGGCCGGATCCATGACAAGAGTCTCCTTGTTGGTGGCCAGCAGAACGGTGGTGTTGTCGTCCACCAGCTGCAAGCTGTCCCGGTCCCCGGTGGCCAGCAGGGTCTGCCCGCCGGCGGCCTCACAGGCGGCGGACAGGGTGCCTAGGATGTCGTCGGCTTCCCATCCGGCCAGACTCACCTGGGCAAATCCCAGGTCGGTGAGCAGCTGCTTCATCACCGGCATCTGCTCGGCCAGTTCGGGGGGCATACCGTGACGGGTGGCCTTGTACCCGTCAAAGGCGTTGTGGCGGAAGGTGGGGGCACGTTCGTCCCAGGCAATGGCCACGGCGTCGGGGCTGTGGTTTGCCAGCAGATTCAGAAGAATATTCTGGAATCCGAAAATGGCATTGGTGTACTTTCCGTCCTTGGTGGTCAGTACCCGAATGCCGAAAAATGCGCGGTTCAAAAGGCTGTTGCCATCCAGTACCAGCAGTTTCATTTTGTCCTCCGTTGTAAAAGTTCGGCTGAAACAGCCGGAACCAGTATATCACAAATTGCGAACTTGTGGGGAGTGTGGTACAATAATCTGACCGGGCGCACGGCGCCCGTACCGTTTTGTAAGAAAGAGGTCCCCATGCAGTTACGAAACCTGAATATCCCGGCGGGAGCGGTGTTCGCCCCCATGGCCGGATTATCCGACGCCGCCTGCCGGCATCTTATGATGCGGCACGGTGCGGCCTGGAGCGTCAGCGAGATGGCCAGTGCCAAGGCCATCACCTTCGGCGATCATAAAAGTGTGCAGCTTTTGCGGGATGATGCCCCCGGCGGGGTATATGCCATCCAGCTGTTCGGCAACGAGCCGGAGATCCTGGCCCATGCCATTGCCATTGTGCGGGAAAAGGGCGTCAAATTCGATATCCTGGATATCAATATGGGATGTCCGGCGCCCAAAATCACCGGCAGCGGAGCGGGCAGCAAACTGATGCTGGACCCGGATCTGTGCGGGGCTATGGTCAAAGCCGCCCGACAGGCTCTGGGCCCGGATACCCCTCTCACCGTCAAGATGCGCATCGGCTGGGACGAGGAACACCTGACCGGTCCCCGGGTGGCTGCGGCCTGTGAGGAAAATGGCGCCGACCTTCTGGTGGTGCACGGCCGCACCCGGGAACAGATGTACATCCCGCCGGTGAACGTGGAAGCCATCGCCGAGATGAAAAGGGCGGTGTCCATCCCGGTACTGGCCAACGGCGACATCACCACCGCCGAGGGCGCCATGGAGATGATGGAACGCACCGGCTGTGACGGTGTCATGATCGGCCGGGGCGCCTTGGGGGATCCCTGGCTGTTTGAGCGGGTGCGGGCTGCCATGCTGGGCCAGCCCCAGCCGGCGGAGCCCACCCTCAACCAGCGGATGACCGCTCTTCGCAACCAGATCTACGAAATGTGTGAGGAAAAAGGGGAGTGGGCGGCCATGCCCCAGGCCCGCAGTCAGGCCATGCATTATATGAAAGGTCTGCGCGGGGCGGCCGCCCTGCGCCGTGCCTGTGCCACCTTGTCTCATTTTGAGGATGTGGACAAACTCATCGACGCGGTCTACCGCTGTCAGGAGTAAGGCTCAGAACCGTCCCCGGGTCAGCTCGTCCAGGTTCTGGGTGTAGCAGGGGAGCATGTGCTCCATGAAATAGTCGGCTTCCGGACAGTGCATGTCCACCAGCGCCTGACGCTGCTGCGCCATGGCCGCCTCGAATTCCCGGTTGCCGGCTTGACTTTCCTCTATGCACTTGATCAGGGCCGAAAGCCGGTCCGCTGCTTTCAGCAGTTTGCGCTCCGCATCGGAAAGCACGGTCCCGGTCAGATACAGCACCCCGGTGTTCTGCAATTCCGGGGGCAGCAGTCCGGCCATAGCCCGGGCGCTCTCCGCCTCCACTGCCTTGTAGGCGGTGCGCAGGGCATCGTTCTTGTATTTTACCGGCGTGGGCATGTCTCCGGTCAGGATCTCCGGGGCATCGTGGTACAGTGCCGCGGTGGCCACCGTGTCCGGTCGGATGCCGGCTCCCGTACCGGTGCAGTTCTGGGCGATCAGGCACAGGGTGTGGGCGATGAGAGCCGTGTCGGCGGTGTGTTCGCTCAGGCTTTCGGGCCGGCCATTGCGCATCAAAGCCCATCGTGTGATGTATTTCATCCGCCCCAGCAGGGCGTTGAAGGGAAACGTTTTCATCTGAGCAGATCCTTTCTGAAACAATAGATTCAGTATACCACATTCCCCGGCGTTGGAAAACGGTTTTTTCCGTCCAAAGGAGGGTTTTTCCATGTCGTTGCTGCCTTTGCGTGCGCGCCGCACCTGCTACTGGCAGGTGTTCGGCCTTTGTCTGGTGCTGGCGGCCGTTCTGTTCGTGCCCCATTGCATCATTGACGGGGTCACCGGCGGCTTCTTCCATTATGCAGGCGACTTCAACGACCAGATGATCCCGTTCTACGCCTACGCCAACGATTTCGTCAAGCAGGGCGGTTCTTTCAGCTGGGCCACCGACCTGGGCAGCGGGTTCCTCAATGCCTACTCCTATTATTGCCTGGGATCGCCCTTTTTCTGGCTGACCATCCTCATCCCCGCCCGCTGGATGCCCTTTACCATGGTGCCCATGCTCTGCCTGAAATTTGCCGTGGCAGGGGGCGGGGCCTACCTGTGGATGCGCCGGTGGGTGCGCAGTGAGGAATGGAGTATCATCGGCGGTGTGCTGTACGCATTCTGCGGATTCAATATCTACAACATCTTCTTTTATTTCTTTCTGGACGCCCCGGCTTTGTTCCCATATATGCTCAACGCCCTGGATGAGGCGGTGCTGGACCGTAAATATGGCCGGTTCCCCTTCTGGGCGGCCCTGAACCTGCTCAACAATTATTTCTTCTTTGCAGGACAGGCGGTGTTTCTGGTCGTCTACTTTGTGTGCATGTGCCTGTCAAAGCGGTATCGCCTGACCCTGCGCCTGTTTGGCCGCCTTGCCCTGGAAACCCTGCTGGGCTGTGCCATGGGGTGTGTACTGCTCCTTCCGGCGGGTCTGTCTCTTCTGCAGAATCCACGAACCATCGATCCTTTCAATGGATATGGCTATCTGGTGTACGGCAATCCCCAGCAGTATCTGGCCATCCTGTACAGTGCCTTTATGGCGCCGGATGCGCCCTATCTCACCGACCTGTTTACCCAGGGCATCACCAAATGGACCAGCCTGACGGCGTATCTGCCGGTGGTGGGGATCGTGGCTGGTCTGGCCTTCTGCCGGGTCTGGCGGCGGCACCCCTTCACCCGGATCCTGAAAGTCTGTGTGGTCTGTGCCTTCGTGCCGGTGCTCAACAGTGCCTTTTATGCCCTCAATTCCAGCTATTACGCCCGCTGGTACTACATGCCCATCCTGATTCTGTGTGCGGCCAGTGCCATGGCCCTGCGCCACGAAGGCGTGCGGGAAACGGAAGTCCCCCGAGCCCTGGGGCTGGCAGCTGTGGTGACCGTATCCGCCGCGGCCTTTGCCCTGGTGCCCAACACCGACGAGAACGGCAATTTTGTGTTGGGCGTGGTGGATAACCAGTACCGTTTCTGGGGACTGTTCATCCTCAGCCTGTTGGGGGTGGGGCTGTTTGCCTTGCTGCTGCGCTGCGGCCTGCGGCGTCCCCGCCGGTTCTCGTCGGTGCTTCTGGCGGGCATCCTGGGGTTTACCTTTGTGTACGGTACCGTACACATTTCCATTTGCAAATACGGACAGTGGGACCATGACCTGGACTATTCTGCCGAAACCTGGGGCGATGTGGACGAACTGAACGACGCTCTGCCCTCGGATGGCTTTTACCGGCTGGACGCCTATGAGTGCTACAATAATATGGGCATCTGGCTGGACAAGAGCTGCATCCAGTGTTTCCATTCCACGGTGGCGCCCCATATCCTGGAATTCTATCCCTCTGTGGGCGTCACCCGGGATGTGAGTTCCAAACCGGATATGGACCTGTATGCCCTGCGGGGATTGCTCAGCGTGCGCTATACCCTGGTGCCGGAGGACAAGGTCTCGGCCTGGGAAGCCGATATGACCCACAGCTGGGCCCTGGTCAGTTCCACCGAACACTACGCGGTGTATGAAAATCAGGATTGGGTCCCCATGGGATTTACCTATGAGTATTATATCACCCCCGACCGCTTTGAGAATCTGCCGGAAAATGAGCGCGCCCAGGTTCTGATGAAAGCCCTGCTCCTCACCGAAGAGCAGGCCGAAACCTGGGGCAGCTCCCTCCAGCCGCTGCCGGAGGACCTGCTGGAATCCCGGGACTACGAGACGTATGTGCAGGACTGTGCCGACCGCCGCTCCAGCGGGGTGACCGGTTTCACGGCCACCCGAATCGGGTTTTCTGCCGTGAGCAGCCAGCAGGAAGACACGCTGGTCTTTTTCAGCGTTCCCTACGATGACGGGTTTACCGCCACCGTCAACGGGCAGGAGGTGCCCATCCTAAATGTGGATAACGGGCTGATGGCGGTACCGGTGCCGGCAGGGGAGAGCGAGATTCTCTTTACCTACCGCACCCCCGGTCTGTCCGTGTCGGTGCCCGTCAGCCTGACGGCTCTGGCCGCATATGCGGTCTATCTGCTGGTTTTGCGCCGCCGGAAGCAGCCCGAAAATCACCTATCATAAATTTTATATATCTTTAGTATATAAAAGGTCATTTCAGTGAAAAAGGAGAAACCATGAGCAACTACGCCGAACAAATCGCACAGGAACTGTCCCTGTCCGCCAAGAACGTCCAGGGGGCCATTGACCTGATCGATGCGGGCAATACCATCCCGTTCATTGCCCGTTACCGCAAGGAGGCCACCGGGTCCATGGATGACCAGGCTCTGCGCACCCTGGGGGACCGTCTGGAATATCTGCGCGGTCTGGACAAACGAAAGGGCGAGGTGGAATCCTCCATCAGTGAACAGGGGGCCATGACGCCGGAACTGTCCGCAGCCCTGTCTGCCGCCAAGACTCTGGCGGAGGTGGAGGACATCTACCGCCCCTTCAAGCCCAAACGCAAGACCCGGGCCAGCATCGCCCGGGCCCGGGGGCTGCAGCCTCTGGCGGATGCTCTGCTGGCGCAGCGCGCTGACTTTGACCCTGAACAGGAGGCCGCCGCCTACTGCAGCGAAGAAGTGCCCGATGCGGCCGCCGCCCTGGCCGGTGCCCAGGACATCATTGCCGAGTTCATCTCGGATGATGCCCGCTGCCGTGCCGAGCTGCGCCGGTATTACCGTGCCTTTGGCCAGATTCGGAGCGTGCAGGCAAAGAAAGAGGACAGCGTTTACGCCCAGTATTATGATTACAGCGAACCCCTGTCCAAGATTCCCGGCCACCGTGTACTGGCCCTGGACCGGGGCGAGCGGGAAGGTTTCCTCAAGGTCAGCATCGCTGTGGATGCCGAGCGTGCCGCGGCCATTGTTGCCTGGATGTTTGCCCGCAAAAAGACCGGCGGTGCCAGTGCTCTGCTGGTGGAAGCCGCTGCAAAGGATGCCTATACCCGGCTGATTCACCCCAGCCTGGAAAACGAGCTGCGGGCCGACCTCACTGCCGCGGCGGCGGAAGGGGCCATTTCGGTCTTTGGCGATAACCTGCGCCAGCTGCTGCTGCAGCCGCCCATCCCGGGCAAGGTGGTCATGGGTCTGGACCCCGGCTACCGTATGGGCTGCAAGGTGGCGGTGGTGGACCCCACCGGCAAGGTACTGGATACCGGTGTGGTCTATCCGGTGCCGGAATTCAAGAAGGTGGACCAGGCAAAGGCCAGGATCAAGTCTATGGTCCTGCAGCATCATGTGGAGCTCATGGCCATCGGCAACGGCACCGCCGGACACGAGACCGAGGAGTTTGCCGCCCAGGTCATCCGGGAACTGGCCGCGGAAAAAGGCCTGCATCTGCAGTACATGGTGGTCAGTGAGGCCGGCGCCAGCGTCTACTCCGCCTCCAAACTGGCGGCGGAAGAGTTTCCCCAGTTTGATGTGAACCTGCGCAGCGCCGTGTCCATCGCCCGCCGCCTGCAGGACCCCCTGGCCGAATTGGTCAAGATCGACCCCAAGGCCATCGGCGTGGGCCAGTACCAGCATGACATGCCCCAGAAGCGCCTGACCGAGACCCTGGACGGTGTGGTGGAAGACTGCGTCAACTCGGTGGGCGTGGACCTGAACACCGCCTCGGCGCCTCTGCTGCGCCGTGTGGCCGGCATCACCGCTGCCACCGCCAAGAATATCGTGGCCCGACGGGAGGAGGAAGGCGCTTTCACTTCCCGCGCCCAGCTGAAAAAGGTCAAGGGCCTGGGCCCCAAGGCCTTTGAGCAGTGTGCCGGTTTCCTGCGGCTTCCCGGTGCCAAGAATCCCCTGGACGGCACCGCCGTTCACCCCGAAAGCTACGCCGCCGCCAAGGGGCTGCTGGACGCCTGCGGCTACACCGCCGCCGACATCGGCACCGACACCATGCAGGAGCTGCCCCGCCGCATCAAAACCAAAGGCGCCGCCGCCCTGTGCGAGACCCTGGGTGTGGGCGAACCGACCCTTATGGACATCGCAGCGGAACTGTGCCGTCCCGGCCGGGATGTGCGCGACAGCCTGCCCAAGCCGCTTCTGCGCAGTGACATTATGGGGATGGAGGACCTCAAGCCCGGTATGGAACTCACCGGTACGGTACGGAACGTCATTGATTTTGGCGCTTTTGTGGATATCGGGGTGCATCAAGACGGCCTTGTGCACATTTCCCAAATCTCGGACCGCTTTGTCAAACATCCCCGGGACGTGCTCAAGGTCGGCCAGGTCGTCAAGGTGAAGATTCTTCAGGTGGATACGGCAAAAAAACGCATTGCACTGACAATGAAGGGCGTTGCACAGTAAAAAATGACGGGATCGGGGGAGAAGTACCGAAAAACCTTTTCGTTATGGAGTAATGTTGTGCGTATGATGTGAACACCCCCTATACAGAATGTGCAAAATATGGAAAAAAAGGCCCAAAGCCATAAAATGGAAAACTTTTATATAAAAATAAAGAAATGATGATATAAAAACTGGTGATAAAAAGGCGAAAGTGTTCACTGAAAATTGTAATAGCCCACAAAACGGAAAATGAAGAAATAGCCCTTTTGTGCATCCTGTAGAAAACAAGACCTCCGTTGTCTGCAACATGAATTCCAGGGCGATAATCATGCTATAATACCCACGCAAGGCAAAGGTACGGAGCGCGGCTCCCGATGCCTTGCCCGCGCCGGAATAGGCTGGCGCGTGGGGATATGTATGGAGGTCTTCAATATGGTAAGACAAGTCAAGGTTTCCAACTTCACCGAAGTACAGGGGATCGTGTCTGCCGCTGCCAAATGCTATAACGAGGTTGGCGTGCATGACATGAAGGGCAGCATCGCCGATGCGAAGAGCATCCTCGGCATGATGAGCCTGGACTACAGCCGCCCTGTCAAGATCGTCTGCGAAGACGAGCAGGAACTGGACCGCGTTGTCCGTGCGCTGAAGCAGTAATGAAGGAAACCGCCCCGCAGCGGGGTTGAAAAAAGCAGGGCCCGCTCCCGGTCAGGGAGCGGGCCCCTTTTGTTTTTCACAGCAAAAAAATCAGGCGGCGGACCGATAGGCCCACCGCCTGATTCTGATTTGGCAGGGAGGATCAGATCACCTTGTGTTCCATCCATTTGCCGCGCACGAACCGTACCATAAAGAAGATGCCGCGGCAGATCCAGTCAATGAACATGCCCAGCCATACGCCCAGCAGACCCATGTGCAGCTGCAGCACGAAGAAGTAGCTCAGGATCACCCGGAACAGCCACATGCTGAAAATGCTCACCGACATGGTATATTTGGTGTCGCCGCCGGAGCGAAGGGCATTGGGCAGCGTAAAGCTGCATGCCCAGAAGAAGATGCTGAACACCGCAAACCAGCGCAGGACCTGCTCACACATGATGGTGGCTTCGGGACTCAGATTGTACAGACGGCACATCAGCGGAGCGCTGAGGAACAGGGCCATGTTGGTGGCTGCCAGTCCGATTACCGCGATTCCCAGCAGCAGCCAGGCGTAGTGCTTGGCCTGCTTTTTCTCGCCGGCCCCCAGGCATTGCCCCACCACCGGGATCATGGCAAGGCTCATGGTATTGCCGGGGATGTTGGTCAGGCTGCTGATGGAGTTTGCCACCGCATTGGCTGCAATGGCCGACGTGCCAAGGGTGGATGTCAGGCTGCTCACGCAGAGCTTGCCGATCTGGAACATGCCGTTTTCCAGCCCGGAGGGGATACCGATCCCCAAAATGCGCAGGATCATGGTCCGGTCAGGGCGCATATCCTGCCATTTTTCAATGCGCAGGGGATTTTCAAACTGCTGCTGCTGCCAGAAAACCCAGCAGGCTGCGAAAATACGCCCCACCAGGGTGGCCAGGGCCGCACCCAGTACGCCGAGTCCGAATCCATAGATCAAAAGGGCATTGCCCGCAATGTTGATGATGTTCATGACCAGGCTGGCCAGCATGCTGATGCGGCTGTTGCCCTGGGCACGGAACAAAGCCGCGCCAGCGTTGTACGCGCCGATAAACGGGTAGGAGATGGCGCTGATGATGAAATAGGTCTGGGCAAAGTTCATCACGTCGTCATCGATCTGCCCGAATACCAGCCGAAGGATGGGGCGGCAGAGCAGAAGGGTGACCAGCATGACCGAAATGGTGGAAACCGCCAGCACCGTGTACAGCTGGGCGGCGCTGCGGCGGGCATTGTCCTCGTCGTGCCGGCCGATGTACTGGCTGCCGATGACCGCGCCGCCGGTGGCCAGGGCGGACAGGATCTGGATGATCAGAATATTGATGCTGTCTACCAGACTTACGCTGGAAACCGCCGCTTCGCCCACGCCGGATACCATCAGGGTATCCGACATACCCATGGTCACACTCAGAAGCTGTTCCAGCAGCATGGGAAAAATCAGCCGCTGCAGGGCCTTACGGCTGAACATGGGCTGTCCCGCCCGAATCTGTGCCGTGTCTGTCATTTCTGGATGCACTTCCCCTTCACATGTTTCGGCAAAATGCCGTGTATCGGCTATTATACGCCCCTGCCCGGGGAAATGTCAATATCGATGCAAAACGCATAAATATTGCGCTTTTTGCTTTCGGAGACAGGGGCATAATACCCGGCAAACAACCGGCAAAAAGGGGAAGAGTCCGGGATACCTGGCGCAAGCGCATCTTTTTTGCACCGGAGGAAGAGCCACTACCAAAATGTGCCGGACGGCGGTATAATAAAAAAGGCGGCTGCCCGTGCGGGACAGCCGTTGGGGATGGCTTATGGTTTGGAGGGGCGGTTCAGATACCGGTAGACGGTGGGGACCGACACCGAAAGCTGTGATGCGATCTCGCTGACGGCGCCCTTGATGTTCATGACGCCGCTTTCGCTGAGCCGGTGCACCACTTCCACTTTTTCCGGCACCGACATCCGGGCCGGCGGAATGCCGTATTCCCGGATCACGTCGGAGACACGCTGCTGCATCATGGAAGTCAGGGTGGGGACGGACAGTGCAGGGGCTGCCTCCCGGGGCTGTTCCAGCGCGAACCGTTCCAGCACAGCCTGCAAAGCGCCGTTCAGCTCCCTGGCGGGGGAGAGATCCCTGGTTATGCACAGTAGCCCTGCGGGGTGTGCGGCGTCGCCGATGGGGCATACCCGGCAGCAAAGATCCGCGTTGTGGCCCTGCCCGGGGGGAAGCGTGACCCAGTCCTGCGGTGCGGAAAAACCGGCATCCGCCACCTCACGCAATGCCTGGGGGAGGGGACTGCCCGGAGTGTGGCCGGCCCGCGGATGACAAACGGCCACCAAGGATTGTTCCGGAACGGAAAGATCATACACGCAAATTTCGGTGCCGGAGCCGCACACTTCCCCCAAAAAAGGGACGAACTGTTTGACCAGTTCTAACATTTCGTTGTCGCTCACAGGAACACTCTCCCTTATATTTGACTCAGCCAAGCCGATTTGTAAGCAAAATTTGAAAAGAATATCACTTTATTAAAAAAGATAGCAAAATTTTCCAATTTTCGCAACAGGCAAGTTGCACAAAGCGGAACAGGAATTTTTTCTGCCGAAAAACAGGCCGTGCGAACCATGCGGAACGGGAAAAAAGGAGAATGCAGTATGGAGTACGATTTTACATCTCATCTGGAACGTCATGGCATGGATGCCATCGCGGTGGACGGTGTGGGGCATGGCACAGCGCCCGGTGCACCAAAAGACGGTTTTGATGTCATTCCCATGTGGGTGGCGGACATGAACTTCCCCACCTTGCCGGACATCCCCGCGGCCATTACCCGGCGGGCCCAGCATCCGGCTTTCGGATACTTCAGCCCCACGGACGCATACTATGACGCCATCTGCAGCTGGCAGAAACAGCGCAACGGGGTGCAGGGGCTGACCAGAGAGCATATCGGCTATGAGAACGGTGTGCTGGGCGGTGTGGTATCCGCGCTGTCGGTCATGGCGGCTCCCGGGGACGCGGTCCTGGTGCACAGCCCCACCTACATCGGCTTTACCCACAGCCTGGAAAGTGCCGGGTACCACATTGTGCACAGCCCGCTGCATCTGGATGAAAACGGCGTCTGGCGGATGGATTTTGCGGACATGGAACAGAAACTGCGCCAAAACCACATTCATGCAGCCATTCTGTGCAGCCCCCACAATCCCTGTGGCCGTGTCTGGTCCCGGGAAGAGCTGGAACAGGCCATGGAGATCTACCGCCGCTGCGACTGCTATGTGATCTCGGACGAGATCTGGTCGGACATTCTTCTGGACGGGCACAAGCATATCCCCACCCAGTCCGTCAGTGAGGATGCCCGACAGCGCACAGTGGCCCTGTATGCCCCCAGCAAGACCTTCAATCTGGCGGGGCTCATCGGCAGTTATCATATTATCTACAACAGCCGGCTGCGGGACCGGGTAAAGGCTGCGGGCGGCAGATCCCATTACAATTCCATGAATGTGCTTTCCATGCACGCACTCATCGCCGCGTACAGTGACGCCGGCAGCCGTTGGGTGGATGAACTCTGCGCAGTCCTCAGTGGCAATGTCCGCTATGCCTGCGACCATATCGCGGCGCGGTATCCGGGGGTCCGGGTGGCCCACCCTGAAGGCACCTACATGCTGTTCCTGGATTGCAGCGGCTGGTGTGCGGCCCACGGCTGTACCCTGGATGACCTGCTCCGTGCCGGATGGGACGTGGGGGTGGCATGGCAGGACGGCCGTCCCTTCCACGGTCCCTGCGCCATCCGCATGAATCTGGCGCTGCCCCTGGACCGTGTGCAGGAAGCCTTCCGCCGTCTGGATACATACGTGTTCCGCGCATAAATACCAACAAAAAAGGCTGCCTTCACAGGCAGCCTTTTTCCAATGTCAGCAGGAATTTCTTGACGTCCAGCCCGCCGCCGTATCCCCCCAGTCCGCCGTCGGCGTTGATGACCCGGTGGCAGGGGACCAGGATGCTGACGGGGTTGTGGTGGTTGGCCATACCCACCGCCCGACAGGCCTTGGCATTGCCGGCCATGGCGGCTACCTGGGCATAACTGCGGGTCTCTCCGTAGGGGATCTGCTGCAGCGCCGCCCACACCCGCAGCTGAAACGGTGTGCCGTGCAGGGAAAGGGGCAGGTCAAACGCCTTCCGCTTCCCGGCAAAGTATTCATCCAGTTCCCGGGCGGTGCGCTGCAGCAAGGCATTCTCCGGACAGGCTGCCTCGGTGGCCTGCCGCACAAAATATACCCCGCATACCCCGGATTCATCGGCGCACAGCCGTAAAAGTCCCACCGGTGTGCTGTGATACAAAACGGCCTTGATGGATGGCTGCATATCCGAAATCCTCCCGTTCTTTTTGCCTTTTTCTCATTATACACGCTATGCCCCCAAAGGGCAAGGGCATACCGCTCCGGATGGCCGCATACCTCTGTGAAAAGAACAACACAGGGGAGGGCAGCGCCATGAATCAAAAGAAGACGGATAGGGCCGGTTCTGTCTGGCGGCCCGTCACACCCGGTCTTGACCGGCACATCCGCCGCCGCATCCGGGTGTTTGCGGGCTGTCTGGCGGTGCTTTGCTTCGGCGGGCTGCTGGGGCGCCTGTTCTGGCTGCAGCTGGTGGACCCGGACGGGTACGCGGCCCGCGCCGCTGACCAACAGCTGCGGGATACGGTGGTCCCGGCGGCCCGGGGCGAGATCTATTCGGCCGATGGCACTTTGCTGGCGGCCAGTGAGACCTGCTGGACCATCCGCGCTGCGCCCCGGGAACTGGCCGATGAGCTGGTGGAACCTGCGGCAAAAGCGCTCAGTGCCATTCTGGACATTGACGAAGCCGAGACCCTGGAAAAACTCAGCCAGCGCAGCTCCAATGACTGCCTACTGCGCCGCAGGGTAGACCGGGCCACCGCCGACGCGGTCCGGCTCTGGTGTGAGGAAAACGACGCCCAGGGCATCCAGATCCGGCAGGATACCCGGCGGGTCTATCCCCAGGGGGATTTCATGGGCTGCCTTTTGGGATTCACGGATGTGGACAACGCCGGTCTGTGGGGGCTGGAACTGGAATACAACGAGGACCTGACCGGAGAAAACGGACGGGTCCTCACGGCCAAGAATGCCTGGGGGTATGATATGCCGGAAGAGTACAGCACTCTTCAGCCGGCGGTACCCGGCAACAGCCTGACCCTGACCATTGATGCCAACATCCAGCATATGCTGGAAGGGGCGCTCGCGGCGGCGGTGACCGAGCATCGGGTGGCGGCCCGGGGGGTGGGGATCGTCATGGATGTGCAGACCGGCGCCATTCTGGCCATGACCACCAAGCCGGATTATGATCCCAATGACCCGCGCACCATTGTGGATGAAGAGACCCGTGCGGCGGTCAATGCCCTGTCCGGCGAGGCGCGCAGTCAGGCGCTGCAGGCTGCCCAGCAGGCCCAGTGGCGCAACAAAGCCATCAGCGATCTGTATGAACCGGGCAGCGTGTTCAAGCTCATCACCTGCGCGGCGGCCCTGGATACCGGAGCGGTCACCCCGGAGTCCCAGTTTGTCTGTGCGGGCAAGATCAAGGTTTCGGGCACCACGTTCCGCTGCGCCAACGGGCATATCCACGGGCTGGAGACCCTGGCTCAGGGGCTGGCGGCTTCCTGCAACCCCTGCTTCATCCAGGTGGGGGCTCGGTTGGGAAAAGAGGCGTTCTGTGATTATTTTGCGGCTTTCGGTCTGCGGGAAGCCACCGGCATCGATCTGCCCGGGGAGATCAAGCGCAGCGAATACTATACTGCCGACCGGATGGGGCCGGTGGAGCTGGCCAGCTGTTCTTTCGGGCAGAGCAGCAAGGTCAGTTATCTGCAGATGATCACCGCCGTGGCAGCCATCGTCAACGGGGGCAACCTGATGCAGCCGTATATCGTGCAGTCGGTCACCGACGCGGACGGACAGACGGTCAGGACGGTGGAACCGACGGTGAAGCGTCGGGTCATTTCGGAGCAGACTTCCGCCGCCATGCGCACCCTGATGGAAGGCGTTGTCACAGACGGAACGGGAAAAAACGGTGCGGTGGCCGGCTATCGGGTGGGCGGCAAGACCGGCACCAGCCAGAAGCTGGACAGCGAGGATGCCTCTGCCCGTATTGCCAGCTTTGTGGCGGTGGCACCCATTGATGACCCTAAAATCGCGGTGCTGGTCTGCCTGGATGAACCCCACAGCTGGACCACCAGCGGCGGTGCGCTGTCCGGGCCGGTCTGCGCCGAGGTCCTGGAACAGGCCCTGCCGTATCTGGGCATCGAACCCAGCTATACCGAAGCCGAGCTGGAAAAATACTTCACCCAGGTGCCGGACGTTTCCGGCTGGAGGGTGGCAGCCGCACGGCAGAAGCTGGCGGAATACGGTCTGGAAGCGTCCGTCATCGGGGATGGAGAGCGGGTCACCAGCCTGTACCCGGCAGCGGGCACCTCAGTGCGGCGGCAGTCTGCCATCACGCTGGACACCACCGGCAGTTTTGATGCGGCTGCCGACGAGTAAAACGGCGGGATCGGTTGTATGGCACCAGGCCGGTATGGTACAATAAGCACAAACGGGAAGCGACAGCCCCAACCACAGAGATGAATAACAGGAAAGACAGAGGTGTCCGGCATGAAATTGAATGCCATCCATCATATTGCCATCATTGTTTCCGATATCCAGGCGGCCAAGACTTTCTATGTGGAAAAACTGGGCTTTCCGATCCTGCGGGAAAACTATCGGCCGGACCGGGAAGACTGGAAGCTGAATCTGCGGGTGAACGAGCAGACAGAGCTGGAAATCTTCGCGGAAAAGGACCCGCCCAGGCGGGTGAACCGGCCCGAAGCCTGCGGTCTGCGCCATCTGGCCTTTCATGTGGACAGCGTGGAGACAACCGTGCAGGAACTGGAAAACCTGGGAATCGCCTGTGAGCCCGTCCGTCTGGACGACTACACCGGCAAAAAGATGACCTTTTTCTTTGATCCGGATGGCCTGCCCATCGAAATTCACGAATAAAACGGAACCGTCCGGGACGTGCGCGGCATGTCCCGGACGGTTTTCTGTATAAACGGATGGGGTCACGACATCTTTCTGGTTCCCGAAAGGATGTATTTCTCCTGGTCGGAAATGGCTGTATCCACATCAAACCAGGGGCTGAAAAGCTCGGCCAGCTCTGCGGCAGGCAGCATCCCCATGGACACGCGGGCCGCACGTCCGGCGTGATGCCGGTTGAGCTGGGCGATGCTCATGCTGTGCGCCACGGTCAGGCGTCCTCCCGGGCGCAGCCAGCCGGACAGGTCCCGGAGCAGTCCGGCCGGATCGGCAAAATGGGGAAAGGCGTTGTAGACAACGCAGCAGTCATAATCACCGCTGCCCTGCAAAGCCTGGATATCGCTGCACATCACCCGGATGGGCGGCTGTGCCTTCTTCGCCGCGATTTTGGTCATTTCGGGGGAAATGTCCACGGCCAGCACATGGGCCGCCTGCCGCTGGCAGTAAAAGGGGAACAGAACCCCGGTGCCGCAGGCTACATCCAGTACCCGCACACCGGGCTCAATGCCGGCTGCGTCCAGAATCAGGTTGATCTTGTCCCGCTCCACGACCAGGTCCCGGTCCCAGCCGGCAGCCAGCTCATCAAAAAAATGAACCACATCCTGCTTGTCAATAACCGCACAGTGCCGGTCCAGACATTGAAGATTCATGGGATTCTACCTCTTTTCCATATGATGGATTTACTCGGTATAAATTTGTTGATTGCCCGAAATGGCCTGCCCCAGATATTCGTCAATCCACCGGGCTGCGCCTTCCTTGTCCCGGGCACGGATGAGATCGTACAGTTTTTCGGTGTTGCGGCACAATGCCCCGATACCGTATAACCGGCAGAACCGGGTCCACAGGGTAATGACCGGAGGCTTGAAGGAATAGTAAATCAGCGGCAGGATGCTGTTGCCGCTTACCAGAGCCAGTTCATGCTGGTATGTCCAGGCGGCTTCGGCAGCCTGTGCCGGGGTGGTGCATTCCGCAATGGCGGCCAGCAGCTTGCCCAGTCTGTCCAGGGCCTCGTCGGAAGCCCGATCAATGGCGTTGGCCACCGCCAGATGTTCCAGCGCCATGCGCACTTCCAGGATGGACTGGACCTCCTCCTTTCCCAGCACGCCGCCCTGATACTCCATGATGGCGATCAGGGTGCTCAGGTTTCCCCGGCGGCGGTAGTCCGCCACCACGGCGCCCTGCCGCGGCCGTACCTCCACAAAGCCCTGTTTGGCCAGTTCGGCCATGCCACCGTTCACCACCGCACGGCTTACCTGCATTCGCTGGGCAAGCTCCCGCTCGGGGGGCAGCTGCGTCCCCACAGCCAGTTCTCCGGACAGAATCATCCGCTGTAATTGCTGGATGAACAGATCCTTCAGACTGGGCGCATTCAGCTTTTCAAATTCCATGGCGGACCTCCTCTCTGGGCTGTGGCTATACCACATACCATACATGAATTTTATCATACATTTCACCAAATAAAAAGCCTTGCTTTTTCTATATTCACGGAAATGGCCGGACTTTATTGACCTTTACCTTTTCCACGGGAATCGTCCTTTCTCCTCTGTTTGTGGTTCTGCCACAAGCCGGCACATTGGCCGGAGGCACACTTTCTTTTGTGAATAGTTTAACGCTCATTGGTATAAAGATTCTGGAGATCAAACAGAGCGTGTTTGCCTCCAACGACCGCGAAGCCGATGAGGTCCGCCGCCAGCTGAAGGAAAAAGGCGTGTTCCTGCTCAACCTCATGTCCTCGCCGGGGTCGGGCAAAACCACCACCCTGCGGCGTACCATCGAGGCGCTGAAGGATGAGATGCGCATCGGCGTCATGGAAGCGGACATTGACTCGGACGTGGACGCCAAAGCCATTGCCGAGACCGGTGCCAAGTCCATCCAGCTGCACACCGGCGGCATGTGCCACCTGGATGCCGATATGACCCGCCAGGGACTGGAAGGCCTGGGCCTGGAGGACGTGGACCTGGCCATTCTGGAAAACGTGGGCAACCTGGTCTGTCCGGCGGAGTTTGATACCGGCGCGGTCAAGAACGCCATGATCCTCTCGGTGCCGGAAGGCCATGACAAGCCCCTGAAGTATCCGCTGATGTTCACCGTCTGCGATGTGGTGCTGGTGAACAAGATCGACGTGATGCCCTACTTTGATTTCGATATGGAAAAATGCAAGGAATACATCCGCATGCGCAACCCTGAAGCCAAGGTCATTCCTATCTGTGCCCGCACCGGGGAGGGGATTGACCAGTGGGCCGACTGGCTGCGCACCCAGGTTGCGGCCTGGAAAAATCCGGACAAGCAGTAAGGACACTACACAGAAAGGAACCGACCATGAGCCAGACCCATTTTCCGCTGGACGAGAGCAAGCTGCCCTTCAAGATTCCCAAGGACGAAAAGCCCCGGGAAAAGATCCTCAAACTGGGCCAGAAGATCACCGACCGCATCCCGGCCAAACTGCGTCCCCTCACCGCCGAAGACCCGGAGTACTGGGGTCTGGCGGGGCTCATCACCGATGAGATGGCGGATGTGGCCCTGAAGATGAAGGTCCGCAAACCCATGACCCTGCCCGAACTGGTCAAGGTCACCGGCAAATCCGCCGAGGAGCTGGAACCCCTTCTGTACCAGATGAGCTATGTGGGCCTGCTGGAATACAACTGGGAGAACGAGCGCCATGAAAAGCAGTACGTGCTGCCCATGTTCGTACCCGGCAGTGCCGAGTTCTTCAACATGCAGAAGAGCCAGATCGAAAACAACCCCGAAGTCACCGCCTTCTTTGAACGGATGACCTTCCTGCCGCTGGAACACATCACCGCCATGGTGCCGCCGGGAGGCGCCGGCATCGGCATGCATGTCATCCCGGTGGAAAAGGCCATCGAGACCGAAAACCAGTCGGTGGACATCGAGCACATCTCCCACTGGCTGAAAAAGTACGATGGCAAATATGCGGCCAGTCCCTGTTCCTGCCGTATGTCCCGGGCCCGGATGGGGGAGGGCTGCGGCGACGACCCGGAGGACTGGTGCATCGGTGTGGGTGACATGGCCGACTACCTGGTGGAAACCAAAAAGGGCCACTATGTGGACTACGACGAGGTCATGCGCATCCTGAAGCGGGCCGAGGACAACGGTTTTGTGCACCAGATCACCAACATTGACGGCGAAAACAAGATCTTTGCCATCTGCAACTGCAACGTGAACATCTGCAACGCCCTGCGCACCAGCCAGCTGTTCAACACCCCCAATATGAGCCGTTCCGCCTATGTGGCCCATGTCACCCCGGAAAACTGCGTGGCCTGCGGCCGCTGCGTGGAGTACTGCCCCGCCGGTGCGGTCAAGCTGGGTCAGAAGCTGTGCACCAGCCACGGGCCGGTGGAGTATCCCCGCCAGGAACTGCCCGACAACGTGAAGTGGGGCCCGGAAAAGTGGGACATCGACTACCGGGACAACAACCGCATCAACTGCTACGACACCGGCACCGCTCCCTGCAAGACGGCCTGCCCTGCCCACATTGCGGTGCAGGGGTATCTGAAGATGGCTGCCCAGGGCCGCTATACCGAAGCGCTGGCTCTCATCAAGCGGGAAAATCCCTTCCCGGCGGTGTGCGGCCGGGTGTGCAACCGCCGCTGTGAGGATGCCTGCACCCGCGGCACCGTGGACCAGGCGGTGGCCATTGATGAGGTGAAGAAGTTCATTGCCCAGAAGGACCTGGAAGCGGCCACCCGCTACATCCCGCCCATCAACCCGCCTTCCAACCGGGGCGGCTTCAGTGAGAAGGTCGCCATCATCGGCGCCGGTCCGGCGGGGCTGTCCTGCGCCTATTATCTGGCTGAAAAGGGCTACCATCCCACCGTGTTTGAAAAGAATCAGAAGCCCGGCGGCATGCTGACCTACGGCATCCCCTCCTACAAACTGGAAAAGGACGTGGTGGAAGCCGAGATCGACATCATCCGTCAGATGGGCGTGGAGATCCGCTGCGGCGTGGAAGTGGGCAAGGATGTGACCCTGGACGAACTGCGTGCCCAGGGGTACAAGGCCTTCTATCTGGCCATCGGCTGCCAGGGCGGCCGCAAGGCCGGTGTCCCCGGTGAGGACACCCCCAACGTGGTCACCGCTGTGGAGTTCCTCCACCGCGTGAACGAAGGGGAAAAGATCAATCTCAGCGGCCGCATTGTGGTGGTCGGCGGCGGCAACGTAGCCATCGACGTGGTGCGTTCCGATCTGCGCTGCGGTGCTTCCTCGGCGGATATGTTCTGCCTGGAAGCCCGGGACCAGATGCCTGCCACCCCCGGCGAAATCGCTGAGGCAGAGGAGGAGGGCGCCAAGGTCCACTGTGGCTGGGGCCCCAAGGAGATTTTGACAGAGAACGGCAAGGCTACTGCCGTGGTGTTCAAGCGTTGCGTGTCCGTGTTCGACGCGGAAGGCCGCTTCAATCCTACCTATGACGAAGATGACACTGTCACGGTGGAATGTGAGCATGTGTTCCTGAGCATCGGCCAGAGCATCCAGTGGGGCAATCTGCTGGAAGGCAGCAAGGTGGAACTGGGCCGGGGCGGCCGTGCTGTGGCGGATCCCCTGACCTACCAGACCGCCCAGCCCGACGTGTTTGTGGGCGGCGACGTGTACACCGGTCCCAAGTTTGCCATCGACGCCATCGCCGCCGGCAAGGAAGGGGCTGTCTCCATCCATCGCTTTGTCCAGCCCAACACCAGCATGACCATCGGCCGCAACCGCCGCCAGTTCATCGAGCTGGACAAGACCGACCTGGCCCTGGAAAGCTACGATACCACCGCCCGTCAGGTGGCCGGCATGGCCCAGGATATCGACTATCACCGCTCCTTCCGGGACGGCCACCAGACCTTCACCGAGGAACAGGTCAAGAAGGAGACCTCCCGCTGCCTGGGCTGCGGCGCTTCGGTGGTGGACCCCAACAAGTGCATCGGCTGCGGCGTCTGCACCACCAAGTGCGAATTCGACGCCATCCACCTTTCCCGTGAACGCCCCGAGTGCAGCACCATGGTGCGCAGCGAGGATAAGTTCAAGGCCATCCTGCCTTATATGCTCAAGCGGGAATTCAGAATCCGGTTCGGCAAGAAGGAAGACTGAGATGCACGAACTGGGAATTGTTTTTCATATCATCCGCAGCGTGGAAGAAGTGGGCCGCCAGAACGGCGTCAAGCGGGTCAACGCGGTGACGCTGGAACTGGGGGAGGTCTCCGGCGTGCTGGAAGACTACCTTCAGGACTGCTGGAACTGGGCGGCGGCCAGATCCGATATGCTGCGCGGCGCCCGACTGCAGGTGGAGACCATCCCCGCCAAGACCCTTTGCGAGGAATGCGGCCTTGTGTACCCCACCGTGGCCCACGGCAGGACCTGCCCCGGATGCGGCAGCGGACATACGCATCTGATACAGGGCAACGAAACCATGATCCGGGATATTACGGTGCCCGAGGGGGAAGAAGCGGAATCGAAAGAAACTCCCTCCCCGGACACACTGTAAGATAAAACGTTATTTTGAACGGAGGAATTTTGTATGTTGTTTCAGATCTACGGCGAAAATGCCGGCTGGCAGCTGTTCGGATGGTTGCTGGTCTTTGTGGGGCTCATTCTCGTCAATGAGCTGGCCCGCCGCACCAAGCAGGGCGGCATCTTCTGCTTCCTGATTCTGCCTGCAGGCCTGACGGTCTACTTCATTGCGGTGGCTGTGGGAGCCTCTATGGGGGCTGAGTGGGCGCTGAATAACCCCACCTACCTGTACATGAACAGCTGGTTCCACTACGCCAAGCTCTATGCCGCCACCATCGGCTGCATTGGCTTCATGATGCTCAAGTATAAGTGGGGCATCGGCAAGACCCACTGGTTCAAGGCCTTCCCCTTTGTCATTGTGGGCATCAACATCCTCATCGCCGTGGCCAGCGACTTCGAGTCCGGCATCCGGGGGGCCATGGCTCTGGCCGAAACCGGCAGCCGCTGGTGGCTGTCCAGCGAGAACGTCTGGGTTTACGGCGGCTGGTGGAACTGGGTCAACGGCATCGCCGGTATCCTGAATATCCTGTGCATGACCGGCTGGTGGGGCATCTATTCCTCCAAGAAACAGCAGGACATGCTCTGGCCGGATATGACCATCTTCTACATCGTGGCCTACGACCTGTGGAACTTTGAGTACACCTACAACAACCTGCCCACCCATGCCTGGTACTGCGGCCTGGCCCTGCTGCTGGCGCCCACCTTTGCCAACGCCTTCTGGAACAAGGGCGGCTGGATCCAGAACCGCGCCAACACCCTGGCCCTGTGGTGCATGTTTGCCCAGGTCTTCCCGCTGTTCCAGGATCAGGGCGTCTTTGCCACCATTCCCGTGCTGTATGTGGACGGCGTGATGGACCCGGCCACCCATCCCACGGCGGCCGACCCCACCATGCAGGGCGTCATTGCACTGCTGGCCCTGGCTGCCAATGTCATCGTGCTGGCCATCATTATCAAGCGCTCCATCGAGCAGAAGAAGAACCCCTACACCAACGAGATCTTCACCGATACCAGGGACTTCCAGCTGGCCATGGCCCGCGCGGAAGAACAGTAACCCGCCGTACCCAGGCTGCCTTGGCAGACCAAACGGGGCGGACGGACCGGTACAACCAAAAAAGAGAGATTGCCTTTCCCGGAAATGGGGGGGAGGCAATCTCTCTTCTTTTTGTCTTTCTTGTCCCTGCCGCGGATGAAGTTTGTCAGGCTTTTTCCATATCCCGCAGCACGTTGAGAAACCGCTCGGCGGCAGGGGAGAAGATCTGGTATTTCTTCCATACAATGTACATGTCTGCCTGCCGCCTGGGTTCCAGCGGGCAAAAACACAGCGGGCTGTCGCCGGTCACATTGATGATGCCGTCCAGACATATGGCGTATCCCATACCATCCTCCACCATCAGGGACCCGTTGTACACAAGGTTGTAGGTGCCGGTCACCTGCAGCTGACCGGCCGGTTCTCCGAACCATTCCTGCAGCCGGCTGGTCTTGTACATCTGCCGGGATACGATCAGCGGCTGTCCTTTCAAATCGGACAAACGCAGCGCTGCTTTCTGTGCCAGAGGGCTGTCCCGGCGCATCAGCACACCCCAGGTGTCCTGGTAGGCCAGATGAATCACGTTGTACCGGGACAGATCCACCGGCGCAAACAAAAGTCCGAAGTCAATGAGCCCTTTGTCCAGATCCTCCCGCACGTCGGTGGCATCGCCGCTGGAAATATGGATGCGGATGTCCGGATAGGATTCCTGCAGCTGTCGGGCCGCCCGGGTCAGGTAATGGACCCCCACCGTCTCACCGGCGCCAATGTACACCTCCCCGGAAACGGCCTCCTCCGTCTGGGCAAACTCCTGCTCGGTCTTCTGCACCAGATCCAGGATCTCCTCGGCACGTTTGCGCAGCAGCATTCCCTCCGGGGTCAGGGTCACACTATGGCTGCCGCGCACAAACAGCTGCTGGCCAAGCTCCTCTTCCAGATCGTGGATCTGGCGGGACAGGGTAGGCTGGGTGACATGCAGGGCGTTGGCCGCATTGGTGATGTTGCCTTCCCGGGCAATGGTCAAAAAGTACCGCAGTACCCGCAATTCCATAAAAGACCCTCCTGTACTTCCTTTATTGTCCCTATACTACCAGAAATATGATATGCTTGCAAGGCATTTCTGAATATAAAATATAAGTATTTGCTATTTTGCGGCAGAAGGACTACACTGAGAGCATACCAAGGCAGACGGGAAAAAGTCTGCCGAGGAACGGGAGGACGGCCGGATGGAAACACAGGAACTTACCCCGGAAACGGTTCGCCAGAACCTGAAGGACGCTGGTTTTGCGCCGCAGGCCGCTGCAGGCTTTCTGGCCTGCTGGCAGGCAGGTGACCACCGGGAACAGATGCGCCTGCTGGCCAAACAGCGCCGCTGTTTGCTGCAGCGCATCCATAAGCAGGAAAAACAGATCAGCTGTCTGGACTATCTGGCCTACTGCCTGGACAGTCCGGCATCCGACAACGACAACGGGAGATGACTCATCCATGAAACGGATTGCAAACCAGACTTTTGATGGAGAGCGGGCCTTGTACGGGCAGAAAGGCATCTTTGTCACCGACTGCCGCTTTGACGGGCCGGCAGACGGGGAGAGCGCCTTCAAGGAAGGCACCGACATCACGGCGGAACACTGCTATTTCAATCTGCGGTATCCCTTCTGGCATGATACCAACCTGGTGATTCACGACGGCGAGATGACCGAACTCTGCCGCGCCGCACTGTGGTATTCCCGCAACGTTACCATCACCGATACCAGCCTTCACGGCATCAAGGCCCTGCGGGAGTGCGATAATGTGACCATGCGCCGCTGTGACATCGACTCTCCGGAATTTGGCTGGTCGGTGCGGGGCATCACCATGGAAGACTGCACCGCCCGGAGTGAATATTTCATGATGCGGTCGGACCACCTGCAGTTCACCAACGTGACCCTGAAGGGCAAATACTCCTTCCAGTACATCCAGGATGCTACCTTTGACCATTGCAGCTTCGACACCAAGGATGCTTTCTGGCATGCCAGACACGTGGTGGTGCGCAACAGCGTGGTAAAGGGGGAGTATCTGGCCTGGTACTGCGAGAACGTCACCTTTGAGAATTGCAGGATCATCGGTACCCAGCCCCTGTGCTACTGCAAGGGACTGCAGCTCATCAACTGCGAGATGGTGGACACCGACCTGGCTTTTGAAAAGAGTGAAGTCCGCGCCACCATCACCACGCCGGTTCTCAGCATCAAGAACCCCCGTTCCGGCCGGATTGAACTGCCGGAAGTGGGGCAGGTCATCCGGGACGACCCGGACTCCCACGGCGAGATCATCTGCAAGCGCATCGGCAGCTGCAAGACCGGCGGATGCGCATGAACCTCTGTTTCAGAAAGGAGAATCCCCATGCTTGGCAACTTTACCTACTGCAATCCCACCCGTGTTCATTTCGGCGAACAATCCCTGGACCAGCTGGGCGCAGAGCTGGCGCAATACGGCAGCAAGGTCCTTTTGGCCTACGGCGGCGGTTCGGTAAAAAAATCCGGTCTGTATGCCCGGATCCTTTCCATTTTGCAGGACTGCGGCAAGCAGGTCTTTGAGGTACCCGGCGTCATGCCCAACCCCACGGTGGAAAAGCTGTATGAGGGCTGCCAGGTGGCCAAAGCCCATCAGGTGGACCTGATTCTGGCCGTGGGCGGCGGTTCCGTGTGTGACTACGCCAAGGCGGTCTCGGTTTCCGCCTGGTGCACCGAGGACCCTTGGGACAAATACTACCTGCGCATGGAAGAGGTGGACAATCCCATCATCCCGGTGGGCTGCGTGCTGACCATGGTGGGCACCGGCTCGGAGATGAACGGCGGCTCGGTCATCACCAACCATGAACAGAAGCGCAAGATCGGCCATGTGTTCGGCAGCAATGTCATGCCCCGCTTCACCATCCTGAATCCCACCTATACCTACACCGTGCCCATGCGTCAGATGGTGGCGGGCATTTATGATGCCTTCAACCATATCTGCGAGCAGTATTTTTCCGGTGAGGACGACAACACCACCGACTACATAGCCGAAGGTCTGATGCGCTCTCTGGTACACAGCTCCCGTATCGCGGTGCGGGACCCGCAGAACTATGAGGCCCGCAGCAACATCATGTGGGCGGCCACCTGGGCCCTGAACACCCTGCTGGCTATGGGCAAATCCACCGACTGGGAAGTGCATATGATCGGGCAGTCCATCGGTGCTTACACCGACGCCACCCACGGTATGACCCTGTCTGCTGTGTCTATGGCCTATTACCGGTTCATCCTGCCCTACGGAACGGCCAAGTTTGCCCGGTTTGCCGCCAATGTGTGGGGCATTGATCCCACCGGCAAGACCGAAAAGGAACTGGCCGAAGCCGGACTTTCCGCCATGGAAGGCTGGATGAAGGAACTGGGCGTGGCCATGAACATCCGGGAACTGGGCGTTACCGAGGAGATGATCGAGGGCATCGCCGACGGTACTTTCCTGCTCACCGGCGGCTACAAGACCCTGACCCGGGAGGATGTGATCGCCATCCTGCGGGCCAGCCTGTGAAGACCGTGGTGAAAACCGGCTTTCTGCGGGCGGCCGCGGTCGTTTTGATGGTGGCGCTGACCGGCTGTGCCCGCCAGCAGCCGATGCAGACTCCGGCACAGCCGACCCCTGCCCCGGCCGCGGCAGCACCTGCCACCCCTGAGCAAGCAAGCGGGGAAGAGACGCCACAGAAAGAAAGTGAGGAAGCCATCATGCGGATTCAGATCGGAGAAACCACTTTTACCGCCGTCCCGGCGGATACGGAAGCCGCCGAAGCCCTGATGGAATTGCTGGCGGACGGCCCCGTCACCATCCAGGCGGAAAATTACGGCGGTTTTGAAAAGGTGGGCAGTCTGCCCCAGGCTCTGCCGCAGGCGGACAGCCGCATCACCACCCGGCCGGGGGATGTGATGCTGTACCAGGGGGACTCCATCGTCTTTTTCTATGGCGCCAACACCTGGGCCTACACCCGTCTGGCCACCATTCAGGATGCCTCCGCCGAGGAACTGCGGCAGGCTTTCGGCGGCAGTGAAACATCCATCACCCTTTCCCGGTAAAAACTTTCCGGCGGCAGCTGCTTTTGGTGTAGCTGCCGCTTTTTGCTGTTCAATATTCCGTATATGCGCAAAATCTGACCGTCAGACAGGAAAAAACTTTCCGCGCCCCCTTGCGCCCAAAGGCGGTATGCGGTATGCGGTATTATTAGTCATTGTGAGCCTGCGCCCGCCAACAGCGGCGCGGCCTTTCGGTGTGAAAAACTCCTGACAGAAAGGACACATAGAATGAACGCTGTACTGAACATCCTGCGCGGTATCGTCATCGGTATCGCCAACGTCATTCCCGGCGTCTCCGGCGGCACCATGGCGGTGTCCATGGGTATTTACGACAAGCTGATCAGCGCGGTCACCGGCCTGTTCAAGCACTTCAAAAAGAGCATGCGCCTGCTGATCCCTCTGGGGGTGGGCATGGTCATCGGCATTGTGGGCTTCGGCTTCCTGCTGGAATACCTGCTCAACAATTTTGTGCTGGCTACCTGCCTGACCTTTGTGGGCCTGATCCTGGGCGGCCTGCCCATCCTGTGGATGAACCTGCGCAAGAACATCGAGAAAAAGCCCTCCCGCCGTATCGGCGCCGGAGAGGTCATCAGCTTCCTGGTGCTGCTGGCCATCGGCGTGGGCCTGCCGCTGGTGCAGGGGGCCGAGGGTGCCATCAAGAACCTGACCATTGATCCGGTCACCATCGTGATCCTGTTCCTGCTGGGGCTGATCGCCAGTGCCACCATGGTCATCCCCGGTGTGTCCGGCAGCATGGTTCTCATGGTCCTGGGCTATTACAGCACCATCCTCTCGCTGGTCACCGGCACGGTGACCATGCTCAAGGACGGCGACTTCGGCGGTGTGGTGCACAACTGCCTGCTGTTGGTTCCCTTTGCCGTCGGTGTGGTGCTGGGCATCTTCCTCATTGCCAAGATCATTGAGTATCTGTTCAACCGTTTCCCCAGCCAGACGTTTGCCGCCATCATTGGCCTGATCCTGTCCTCTCCCTTTGCCATCCTGTACTCGGCCAATGCCTTCGGCGCTTTCTCGGTGGTCGAACTCATTGTGGGCCTGGTGCTGGCCGCCCTGGGCGCCTGGGTCACCTGGCTCATGGGCAGCAAGGAAGATGTCTGAGCCGATACCGTAATCCCATACTGACAAAGCCCGCTTTTCCCCGGGAGGGAAGGCGGGCTTTTTGTATGGATTCAGTTACCGGCATGCAGGCGCCGGTATTCGTTGGGGGTCATGCCGAATTCCTGGCGGAAGATGCGGTTGAAATTGCGGATGGTCTCAAATCCGCACAGGGAGGCGATTTCGGTGATTTTCTTGTCGGTGGCGGCCAGATACCCTTTGGCATACTGGATGCGATATCCATTGACATAGGCAGAAAACCCGACCCCGAAATGCCGGTTGAAGAAACCGGAAAGATAACAGTGGTTGTATCCCAGCGCTTCCGCCATGCCTGTCAGGGTGACCTTTTCCTGGTAATGCTCCTCGATGTAGGCGGCGATGGCGTTGGTCAGGGCGTAGTCGGATTCATTGGCTTTCTCCCGGTCGCATGTCTCATAAAAGCGGCTGCACACGTCGTACAGTACAGACCGGATCCGGTATTTGCTGGTGTGCGGATCACACAGGATCTGTACAAAGGCATCACTCTCAAACCGGCAGACCGGGGGCAGGAACCGCGTGCCCCGCATATCGTTGCAGAAATCTTCCACCCAGTCGTTGGAAAAGATGAACAGAATGCTTTCGTTGAACGTCTCGGTAGCAAAGGAATGGATCTGCCCCGGCAGGGTCAGCACCGCCTCGCCGGCTGTGGCACTGAACTTATGTCCATCCACCTCGCACAGCAGTTCGCCTGCAAATACATAGTTCAGTTCAAAGCTGCGATGCATATGTTTGCGGAAAACAAAGTCCGTGTTGGTGCTGTGATACAGATATTCCCGCTTGTCCGAACGGTTCGCCTCAAAATCGATCATATGCCACCACCTGAACTTTTGTCTATAAGTATAAAACATATTGCTTGTGTTGGCAAGGCTGCGGGGAGTACACTGTGCCTGTAAGGCGGCGGGCAAAACCCGACCGGAAAACGTTATCTGCCAAGCGAGGAACCACCATGAAAAACGACAAATACTTCAAAAAATGTATCGCGTTCGGTCGGGCCACCGAGGGGCTGCGCGCCGACTTCCAGGAACAGATGCGGGAACTGCAGCAGGACATCGGCTTTGAATATGTCCGCTTCCACGGCATTTTCCATGATGATATGGCCGTATACGATGAGGACGAAAACGGCAATCCCATCTACTGGTTCGGATATGTGGACAAACTCATTGACTTTTTGCTGTCGGTGCATATCCGGCCTTTCCTGGAGCTGGCTTTTATGCCCATCCAGCTGGCCACAGTGCCCAACACCACCTTCTGGTGGAAGGCCAACGGCTGCCCTCCCACCGATTATCAGAAGTGGCATGACCTGGTCCGGGCCACCATCCTGCACCTGACGGAACGGTATGGGGAGGAAGAACTCAAGACCTGGTATTTTGAAATCTGGAACGAACCCAATCTGGATTCCTTCTTCCGCGGCACCCAGCAGGAATATTTCCAGCTGTATACCGTCACGGCCGAAGCGGTCAAGTCGGTCTGTCCGGAATATAAGGTGGGCGGCCCTTCCACCAGCGGTGCCGACTTCCGGGATGGCCTGGGATATCTGAAAGAATTCATCCGCTATGCCAGTGAAAATCATCTGCCGGTGGATTTCTTCTGCGCCCATCCGTACCCCACATGCTGGGCGCTGGACGGCGACGGCTCCGAGCGGATGGGATACATCGGCAAGGATATCTGCCTGCAGTTCCTGGACAACATCCGCTCCATCGTGGACGGTTCTCCCTACCCGGATGCGGAGATCATGCTCACCGAGTGGAATTCGTCCCCCAGTCCCCGGGATCTGGTGCACGACACCCCCTTCATGGCCTCGTTCCTTCTGTACAACTATACCCAGAACTATGGCAAGGTGGACAGCCTGGGATACTGGACCTTTACCGATATTTTTGAGGAGAACGGCCCCGGCCGCAGTCCGTTCCACGGCGGGTTCGGCCTCATCAATGTGGACAACGTGAAAAAGCCTTCCTACTGGGCTTTCTGGATGCTCAACCAACTGGGTGAAGAAATTCTGGAAGTGGGCGAGGACCATGTTGTCGCCCGCAGCGGAGAGAACTATCAGGTCATTGTCTGGAACTACTGCTATTATACCGACGAATTTGCTGATGGTGACCGCAGCAAACTCACCGAGACCCGGCGGGAGGAAATTTTCCAGAACAAGGAACTGACGGTGGACCTGTCGCTGGAACTGCAGGGAACCTATGACCAGACGGTGTACACCCTGGACGAAGATACCTCCGCCTATCACAACTGGCTCAAGCTGGGGGCGCCCCAGTATCCCACCGCGGACCAGGTGGAGATCATGCAGGAAACCTCCCGCCCCAAGACGGAGCACAGCACCGTGCAGAGCTTCCATATCCGCCCCACCCTCCGGCCCCATGAGGTCAAGTGCTATATTCTGAACAAACGCTGACACCCTCCCATTGGCAGGCAGCTTCCGCAGGGCCTTCCCGGCCCCGGCAGCTGCCTGCTTTTTTGTGTTTTTTCACATGGCCGGACGGCGTGGTCAACCTCTCTCAAAAAGGGACAACAGACTGGTCTTTTGTGCAATTTCCCACCTTTTTTCAATCTTTGTTTATTGTTTGTTTGCAATTTCGTGCTATACTAAACACATGTTCAAGCAGTATGCAACACAGAAAAAGGAGCCGCACATGTCCAAGCAGTCGTTTGTACAATTCAAAGACGTCTGTAAATATTATCAGATGGGCGATACGCGCATCGCCGCGGCCGACCACGTGACCTTTGAGATCGAAAAAGGGGAGTTCTGCGTCATCCTGGGCCCTTCGGGCGCGGGCAAGACCACCGTGCTCAACATGCTCGGCGGTATGGATACCTGTGACGAAGGCACCATCCTCCTGGATGGGGAGGAAGTCAGCGCCTTTGACCAGAAACGCCTGACCCAGTACCGCCGTTATGACGTGGGCTTTGTGTTTCAGTTTTACAATCTGGTACAGAACCTGACCGCCCGGGAAAATGTGGAACTTGCCTCTGAGATCTGCCGTGACCCGCTGGATGCCGACCTGGTGCTGGAGGAAGTGGGCCTTTTGCAGCGGCGCAACAATTTTCCGGCGCAGCTTTCCGGCGGCGAACAGCAGCGGGTGTCCATCGCCCGGGCCCTGGCCAAAAATCCCAAGATTCTTTTGTGTGATGAGCCCACGGGCGCCCTGGACTACAAAACCGGCAAGCAGGTCCTGGCCCTTCTGCAGGATACCTGCCGCCAGAAAGGCCGTACCGTCATCGTCATCACCCACAACAGCGCTTTGGCCGCCATGGCGGACCGGGTCATCCGCATCAACAGCGGCCGTGTCATTGACATGCAGTGCAACCCGTCGCCGACCCCGGTCGAAAGGATCGAGTGGTAATGAACAGGACGTACCAAAAAAATATACGCCGCACACTGGCCAGCACGCGCAGCCGTTTTCTGGCCATCTTTTCCATTGTGGCCCTGGGGGTCGGCTTTCTGGCTGGCCTTGTGTCCACCACGCCCGATATGCGGGACTCGGTGGAACGGTATCTGGACGATGCCAACCTGTATGACCTGCGCATCATCGGGACCCTGGGACTGACCGATGCCGATGTGCAGGCCCTGGAACAGCTTGATGGCGTGCAGGATGTCCGGGGCGCCTGGTCGGCGGATGTGCTGGTCAAAACACCCGAATCCGACCAGGCGGTGGCCCGGGTGCACAGCCTGCCCACCGACGCCGACGGCAACCCGGAAGGCGCTTCGGTCATCAACCGGCTGGTACTGGAACAGGGCCGCTGGCCCCAGGCCTCCGGCGAGTGTGTGGTGGAAGCCGGGGCCGGGGACCTGACCCGGGGACTGGACATCGGGGACACCATCCAGGTGCCCGCCAACGACAACGAGGACCTGGAAGATACCCTTGCCACCACCGAGTACACGGTGGTTGGGGTGGTCCATGACGCCACCTACTTCTCTTTTGAACGGGAACCCGCCAGTGTGGGCAGCGGCGCGGTGGAAACCATCTTCTACATACTGCCCCAGGATTTCGCCTACGAAAGCTATACCGAGATCTATCTGACCGTGGACGACGCCCTTGCCATGAACAGCATGGGAGATGCGTATGAAAAGGCGGTCCAGGCAGTCAGCGACGAGGCGGAAGAGATTGCCGGCGCCCGGTGTGAAGCCCGCCTGCAGGAGGTCAAGTCCGACGCCCAGCAGGAGATCGACGACGCCTGGGACGAGTACAACGATGCCGCTGCCGAGGCGGATGAAGAACTGTCCGATGCCGCTCGGGAACTGGAAGACGGCCGGCAGGCTCTGGCCGACGGGGAACAGGAAGTGGCCGACGGCGAGCGGGACTATCAGGATGGTCTGGCCGAACTGGCCGACTATGAGCAGCAGCTCAAGGACGGCGAAGCCGCCCTGAACGCCGGCATGGCGGAACTGATCAGCGGTCAGGCACAGTGGCAGGAAAACTGGCAGAAGGCCAAGGACGGCGAGACTGCCCTGGCCGAAGGCAAAAAGCAGCTGGAGGAAGCTCAGCGGCAGTATGAGGAGGGCAAGGCGGCCTATGACGCGGCTTTGGCCCAGATCGAAGCCGGGGAAGCGGCCCTGGCCGAAAACAAGACCAAGCTGGACACCGCCCAGGCCCAGTATGAGCAGCTGGCTGAGTTCAATCAGGGTCTGAATGCGTACGAGGAAGGCCTGCAGCAGTATACCGATGGGGTGAACTATGCCCTGGAACAGTATGCCGCCATGCTGCCGTATCCCCTTACCGTGACCACAGATCAGATGGAGGACATTCTGCTGGACCTGTCCCAATTGGAGGAGGACCAGTGGCCGGCGGACGATACCCGGATGATGATGTACATCGTGAACAAGCTCACCGGAAGCCTGGTGCCGCCCACGGACCATGGCGGGGGAGTTGTGCCGGAGCCCGAAACAGAGGAGCCGGAGCAGCCGGAACCGGCGGAGACGGCGGAAGAGCCTTCCGCTGCCGATGAGGAAACCGCCGGAGAACAGAACGCAGCGGCCGCCCCGGAATTCGACGAAAAAGACCCCGCCGATACCACAGAGACCACCACGGAAGAAAATGCTGCGGATGATCCTGCACCACAGGAACCGTCCCACACTTCCGAAACCGGAACCGACGCGGCAGCGGAAGACCCTGCGGAACAAACACCCTCTGTGGCGGAACCCGACGGCAATGCGCTGTCTGCGTCCCAACCGACGTCCGCCGCCACCGAAATCGCGGAAGACACTTCCCGCGCGGTGCGGGAAAATCCTGATCCCGGCCAGCAGGACACAGGAAATCTGTCCCTGGTGGAGGGCGCCCGAAAGCTTATTGAGGGTAAGAAGGAAATCGACGCCGGTATTCAGCTTCTCATCCTGACCTATCAGCAGCAGGGGCAGGAACTGACCGAGGATGAAGCCTACGCCCTGATCTCGGACGAGAATGTGGCCGCCGTCAAGGCACAGCTGGACGATGGCTGGGCCCAGTACAATGCCGGCGCCTCCCAGCTGGCGGAAGGCCGCGCCCAGCTGGAAGCCAATGAACAGACCCTCATCGACGGAAAGGCCCAGCTGGATGCCGGGTGGGCCCAGTACGAAGCCCAGGGGACAGAACTGTATGACGGCATCAACCAGCTGCGTTCTGCCAAGACCACCCTGGACGAAGGCTGGGACCTGCTCATCGACAAGCAGATGGAGCTGGACGATGCCCGCCGGGAGATTGAGGATGCCCGTGCCACCCTGGCCGACGCCAAAGCCGAACTGGAGGACGCCCGACAGACCATTGCCGAAAAGACCCAGGAGCTGCGGGACGGCGAGATCGAATACGCCGATGCCAAAGCGGAAGCGGACCAGAAGCTGGCCGACGCCCGGGCGGAGATCGAGGACGCCGAAGCCCAACTCAATGACATTGAGGAAGGGGAATGGTACGTCTGGGACCGCGGCCGCAACGTCAGCTATGCCTCCTTTGATTCCAACTCCACCAAACTGGCTGCTCTGGCCAAGGTGTTCCCGGTGTTCTTCTTCCTGGTGGCGGCGCTGGTGGTCTCCACCACCATGACCCGCATGGTGGAAGAAGAACGGCTGCAGATCGGCACCATGAAAGCTTTGGGCTATACCAGCGGCGCCATCATGCAGAAATACCTGCTCTACGCCCTTACGGCGGCCGCGGCCGGGGCGGTGTTCGGGCTGGTGCTGGGATTCTTCGTCTTCCCGCGGGTCATCTGGACTGCCTATCAGATGATGTACTACGCGCCGGCCTTCCTGTCCCCCTGGCGGTGGGACGTGGGCCTGCTGGCCGGCGGTTCCCTCATCGCCATCGCCATGGCGGCTACCTGGTCGGCCTGCCGTGCCACCCTGCACGAATACCCCGCCGCCCTCATGCGGCCCCGGGCCCCCAAAGCCGGCAAGCGCATCCTGCTGGAACGGATCACCTTCTTGTGGCGGCGCTTGCCCTTTACCTACAAGGTCACCTGCCGTAATCTGCTGCGCTATAAAAAGCGCTTTTGGATGACCGTCATCGGGGTGGCGGGCTGCACGGCCCTGTTGGTCACCGGTTTCGGCATTTCGGATTCCCTGAACAGCATTGTCACCAAACAGTTCGGGGAGGTTTACCACTATGACCTGCTCACCGCCGTCACCGACGCTGAATATACCCGGGAAGGCCCTGCCTACGAGTACCTCTATCATGACGACGCCGTAAAATCCTCCCTCACCGTCTTCACCCAGCAGGTGGAACAGGAACTGGAGGACGGCAGCACCGTGGACTACTATTATATGGTACCGGAGGACGTGGACCGTTTTGCCGATTTTGCGGACCTGCACAACCGCCAGACCAAAAATCCCACGCCGCTGGGGCAGGAAGGTGTGGTCCTGACCGAAAAGCTGGCCGGTACCCTGGACGTGAAGCCGGGGGATACGGTCACCCTGGAAGATGCCGACGGCAACCAGGCTCAGTTCACTGTCACCGGCGTGTGCGAGCATTATGTATATAATTATGTGTACATGAGTGCCGAAAGCTACGAAAAGGGCTTCGGCCATGAACCGGACTGGAATGCCATCATGAGCCAGCTGACCGATGCCTCCCAGCAGGGGCGGGACGCGGTATCTGCCAGCCTGCTGGCCATGGATGAAGTGGCCAGCCTGAACTTTACGGCCGACAGTATGGCCATGGTGCTCAACATGCTGGAATCCATCGACGCCGTGGTGGTGCTGATCATTGTCTGTGCCGCCTGTCTGGCCTTTGTGGTGCTGTACAACCTGACCAACATTAACATTGCCGAACGTGTCAAGGAGATCGCCACCATCAAGGTGCTGGGCTTCTATGACCGGGAGGTGGATGCCTACGTCAACCGGGAAAGCGTCATCCTCACCCTGATCGGGGCCCTCTTCGGGCTGGTAGGCGGCGTGGCGCTGCACAAGTTCGTCATCCTTACCGTGGAGGTGGACGCGGTCATGTTCGGGCGGGATATCCAGCCCATGAGCTTCGTGTATGCTCTGGCACTGACCTTCCTGTTCAGCCTGTTCGTGAATCTGGTCATGGGGCGCAAACTCAAACAGATCTCCATGGTGGAGAGCATGAAAGCCCCCGAATAATGGTTGTTTCTTTTCCGGGTGAACCGTACCCTGCCGGGGGTTGGTCACCCGGATTTTTATTTGGCCAATGGCGGATTGACGGGACGGGACAAGCAAAGTATGATGAAGAAAAGGCGTTTCCCGGGAAACAAAACCGGTACCGGGACAGGCGGACCGGTCCCCAAAGCGAGGACCGGTCTGACAGACAGGAAAGGCGGACGGATATCATGAATTACCATCAGTATCAATTTTCGGTGCCACAGGAAAAAATGGTCCGGGTCATCACAGATACCGATGCCAAGAATGAGGCGGATGACCAATTTGCCATCGTTCAGGCGCTCCTGAGCCCCAAGTTTGAAAATGTGGGTTTGATCGCGGCCCATTTCGGCACCGACCGGGTTCCGGATTCCATGGAGCGGAGCTACCGGGAACTGCAGACCATTTTTGAAAAGATGGACCTGCCTTCCCGGGATATGCTGTACAAGGGTGCGCCCCATGCAATGGAACGGGACGACCTGCCGGTGGAATCGGAAGGGGCCCGTCTGATCGTGCGGGAGGCGATGAAGGCAGATCCCCGGCCCTTGTATGTGCTCTTTCTGGGGCCGCTCACGGATCTGGCCTCGGCTTACCTGATGGAACCCCGGATCGCCGGACGCTTGTGTGCCATATGGATCGGCGGCGGCCGGTATCCGGATGGAGGTCCGGAATACAACCTGGGAAATGACATCACGGCGGCACAGGTGGTTTTTGCCAGCAATATGGAGCTGTGGCAGGTGCCGCAGGATGTTTATCAGATGATGACGGTCTCACTGGCCGAACTGGAATACCGGGTCCGGCCCTGCGGCAAGATCGGTGCCTATCTCTGTGACCAGCTGGAAGCGCACAGCCATGAACCAGGGCCAAGAACCAGTCCTTTCCGGGCAGGGGAGGCCTGGGTACTGGGCGATAACCCCGCCGTGGGGCTGCTGCTGTACGGGCACCGGTTTGATTATGATTGTGTGCCGGCACCGCAGATCACGGCGGATGGCCGGTATCTCCACACCGGTCTTTCCCGCAAAATCCGCGTATACAACCGGGTGGACAACCGGTTTATCCTGGAAGATCTGTATGCCAAACTGGCTTTGTTTTCCCGAAATCAGGCTTCCTGTCAGACCCATCCATGAATCATGCCATCGGTGCCCCTGTCCTCCGTCCTTCGGAGGCAGGGGCGCTGCTTTTGGGGCAGAAAGAGGGAAGGCAGACAAAATGTGCAGGAAATGTGATTTTTGCCCGGGAGTCATTGACAGGCGGGCCGACTTTGAGTATAATGACAAACTGTACGCAATCAAACAGTTAGAACATGAACAATTTCCGCGGCACGAAATGACGGCCGCCAAGAGAGGTGATTCTCACGCAGGAAAAACGGACCGCAGACCCTGATATGCGGCGGGTGGGTCGGGCGCTGACCCACACATCCCACCAGATCAACCGGGCCCTGGACGCTTGCATCGGTGAGACGGTCAGCCAGGAGCTGACCGGCATGCGGGGGATGGTTCTGGGGTACATTGTCCGCACCACCCGTTCGGGGCGGCCGGTGTACCAGCGGGACCTGGAACATTGTTTCCGGGTGCAGCGTTCCAGCATCACCACCATGCTCAAGGGCATCGAGAGCGCCGGCTTCATCACCCGCACGGCGGTGGAACAGGATGCGCGCCTGAAAAGTCTGGCTGCCACCGAGAAAGGTCTGGCCTGCTACGATCAGCTGGAACGCTGCATCAATGCGTTTGAGGCGCGGCTGCAGCAGGGCGTGACCGAATCGGAACTGACCAGTCTGGAAACGGTTCTGGACAAGCTGCTGTGCAACGCCAAAGCTGTGCAGACCGATCCGCATATCGAATAAGAACGGAATAGGAGAAAGTACACACACTATGTTTAAGACACTGTACAAAGAGATCGACGGCTTCAAGCTGGTCTCGGTGCTCACACCGGTGTGCATGATCGGCGAAGTCGTCATGGAAATGATCGTACCGCGCCTGATGGCTTCCATCATTGACGACGGCGTCACCGCCGGCAACATGGAGCACATCTACCGGGTGGGTGGCTGGATGATCGTGGCCGCCATCATCGGTCTGGTCTTCGGCGTGCTGGGCGCGGTGTTCGGCTCCCGTGCCGCCACCGGCTTTGCCCGCAACCTGCGCCGGTCCATGTACCGCAATATCCAGACCTTCAGCTTTTCCAACATCGACAAGTACTCCACCGCCGGTCTGGTCACCCGTATGACCACCGACGTCACCAACATCCAGAACGCCTACCAGATGATCCTGCGCATGTTCGTGCGCGCCCCGGCCAGCATGATCATCGCCATGGTCATGTCCTTTGCCATCAACCGGGAACTGGCCAGCGTCTATCTGGTGGCCGTTATCCTGCTGGGTTCCGCGCTGATCTTCATCATGACCCGCGCCACCCGCTATTTCGGCGAAGCCTTCCGCAAGTACGATGACCTGAACGAGAGCGTGCAGGAAAATGTCTCGGCCATCCGCGTGGTCAAGGCATATGTGCGGGAAAAGTTCGAGGGTGAAAAGTTCCAGAAAGCCAGCGGCAATGTCCAGAAGCTGCTGCTGCGCGCGGAAATGATCCTGTCCTGGAACGCACCCCTGATGCAGTTCACCGTGTACACCTGCATTCTGGTCATCTCCTGGCTGGGCGCCCGGATGATCGTGTCCAGCGGTGCTACCGCCCTGACCACCGGCGAACTCATGAGCATGCTGACCTACTGCATGAACATCCTCATGAGCCTGATGATGCTGTCCATGGTCTTCGTCATGATCACCATGTCCGCCGCTTCCGCCCGCCGTGTGGCCGAGGTCCTGAGCGAAAAGTCCGACCTGACCAACCCCGAGAACCCCGTCATGGAAGTCAAGAATGGCGCTGTGCAGTTCGAGCATGTGGGCTTCCGCTACAAGCGGGACGGACGGGAAGTTCTGTCCGACATCGACCTGAACATCCGTTCCGGCGAGACTGTGGGCATCATCGGCGGCACCGGCAGCGCCAAGACCAGTCTGGTCCAGCTGCTGCCCCGTCTGTATGATGTCAGCGCCGGCACCGTGCGCGTGGGCGGTGTGGACGTGCGCAAGTACGACCTGGAAACCCTGCGTGACAGTGTGGCCATGGTGCTGCAGAAGAATGAGCTGTTCTCCGGCACCATTGCCGAGAACCTGCGCTGGGGCAACGCCAATGCCACCGACGAGGAGATCGCCGAAGCCTGCCGTCAGGCCTGCGCCGATGAATTCATAGAGCGCTTCCCCGATAAGTATGAGACCCACATCGAGCAGGGCGGCACCAACGTGTCCGGCGGCCAGAAGCAGCGTCTGTGCATTGCCCGTGCTCTGCTGAAGAAGCCCAAGATCCTGATCCTGGACGACTCCACTTCCGCCGTGGATACCGCCACCGATGCCAAGATCCGGCACAGCTTTGCGGAAAAGATCCCCGGCACCACCGTGTTCATCATTGCCCAGCGTATCTCCAGCATTGAACATGCCGACCATGTTCTGGTTCTGGACGGCGGCCGTATCCAGGGATGGGGCACCCCGCAGGAACTGCTGGAAACCAACAAGATCTACCAGGAGGTCTACCGCAGCCAGACCAAGGGCGGCGGCGACTTTGACGAGAAGGGAGGCGAGGAATAATGGCACAGGAACGCGTAAAGGTTGTCCATGCGGGCCGTGGCGCCCATGGTCCCCGCCCCAAGGTAAAGAACCCCGGCAAGATCCTCAAGCGGATCATGGGGTATGTGCTGCATGTGTATCGTGTGCCGTACCTCATCGCCATTGCCTGCATCGTGATCTCGGTGCTGGCCAACATTCAGGGTACTTTGTTCATGCAGACCCTGATCGATTCCTACATTCTGCCCCTGCTCACCGAAAAGAGCAACGACTTCTCCGGTCTGCTGTTCGCCATCCTGCGCACCGGCTGCTTCTACGCCATCGGCGTGGCGGCTACCTTCACCCAGACCCGGCTGATGGCCATCATCACCCAGGGCACTCTGAAAAAGCTGCGTGACGAACTGTTCACCCACATGCAGACCCTGCCCATCAAGTACTTCGATACCCACGCCCACGGCGATATCATGTCGGTGTACACTAACGATATTGATACCCTGCGCCAGATGATCAGCCAGAGCATCCCCCAGATGCTCAACAGCGGCATCACCATCATCGGTGTGCTCTTCTCCATGATCTTCCTCAGTATCCCCCTGACCCTGGTCACTCTGGTCATGGTGGGCGTCATGCTGCTGGTCACCCGCTACCTCACCGGCAATTCCGGCCGCTACTTTGTGGCCCAGCAGCGGGAACTGGGCAAGGTCAACGGCTTCATCGAAGAGATGATGAACGGCCAGAAGGTCGTCAAGGTCTTCTGCCATGAGGAAAAGGCCATTGAGGACTTCAACATCCTCAACGACGAACTGTTCGAGAGCGCCAACAAGGCCAACACCTACTCCCTGGTGGCCATGCCCTTCAACGGCCAGCTGGGCAACCTGAGCTATGTTCTGTGCGCCATCATCGGCGGCGCCCTGGCTCTGTCCGGTGCCACCGGTCTGACCCTGGGCAAACTGGCCAGCTTCCTGACCTTCAACCGCAGCTTCAACATGCCCATCAACCAGGTGTCCATGCAGTTCAACTCCATCGTCATGGCTCTGGCCGGCGGTCAGCGTATCTTTGACCTGCTGGATGAACCCTCCGAGGTGGACGAGGGCAATATCACTCTGGTCAACGCCAAGCGTCTGGCGGACGACTCCGTCACCGAAGCCCAGACCCGCACCGGTCTGTGGGCCTGGAAGGTCCCCCAGAAGGACGGCACCAACAAGTATGTGGAGCTGAAGGGCGATATCGTCTTCAAGGACGTGGACTTCGGCTATGTGCCCGAAAAGATCGTCCTGCACGACATCAACCTCTATGGCCGTCCGGGCCAGAAGATTGCGTTTGTCGGTTCCACCGGTGCCGGCAAGACCACCATCACCAACCTGATCAACCGCTTCTACGATATCCAGAAGGGCCAGATCCTCTACGACGGTCTGGATATTACTTCCATCCGCAAGGATGACCTGCGTTCCTCCCTGGGCATCGTGCTGCAGGATACCCACCTGTTCACCGGCACGGTCATGGAGAACATCCGTTACGGCCGTCTGGATGCTTCGGATGAAGAATGCCGTGCTGCGGCCCGTCTGGCCAACGCCGAGCTGTTCATCCGCCATCTGCCCAACGGGTTTGATACCATGCTCACCGGCGACGGCACCAACCTGAGCCAGGGCCAGCGTCAGCTGCTGGCCATCGCCCGTGCCGCCGTGGCCGACCCGCCGGTTCTGATCCTGGACGAAGCCACTTCCTCCATCGATACCCGCACCGAGACGCTGGTGCAGCAGGGCATGGACGGTCTGATGTACGGGCGCACCACCTTTGTCATCGCCCACCGTCTGTCCACCGTGCGCAACTCCGACTGCATCATGGTTCTGGAGCAGGGCCGCATTATTGAACGCGGTACCCACGACGAACTGATCGAGCAGAAGGGCCGCTATTATCGGCTTTATACCGGTAATTTTGCGGAAAATTCCTAACAAATTCCGAAATATTGCCGGGATGTCGCTGGACATTCCGGCAATTTTTGTACAACTTGCCGTTAGAGCGCCAAAAACTTGACGTTATGGAAAAAAATGGCTATAATAACCACATAGGGACGGCGAATGCAGTTCCGTTTGCCGCTGTCAGAGGGACAAAAAGCGCAACAATTTTGATGTGCGCAGGACAGCGGCCTGCCAATGCGTGAATCAAGAAAATTATACGAAAAACCTAACAGGAGGGGTATCAACATGGCAGTCAGCAAGAAGGTCGCTCAGACCGTGATCAAGGAAGACAAGTTCTATACCATCAGCGCCGCCAACGGCAAGGTCGTGGAAGTCGCCGATTACAACACCGACAACGGCGCCCGCATCCAGCTGTGGGACAACGCCAATGCCGAGTGGCAGCAGTGGGGCTTCGTCCGCGCCGGCGAAGGTGTCTACCGCATCAAGAACCGCTTCACCGGCAAGATGCTGGACCTGTACCAGGGCGGCATCGGCGACGGCACCGCTGTCCATCAGTGGGAAGGCGCTCCCGCCAGCAGCCAGCTGTGGGTGGTGGAGGCCGGCAATGATGGCCGCGTCAAGATCAAGTCCAACGTTTCCGGCAAGTGTCTGGACGTGGTGGGCATGAACAGCGAAAACGGCGCCGGCCTGCAGATCTGGGCCGATGTGAACGGTGACAACCAGCATTGGGTCATCTCCGAAGTCACCCGCAAGCCCAAGGCTGTCAAGGCTGCCGCCAAGGCCAAGGAAGAGGCTGTTGCCGAAACCAAGCCCGCTGCCGAGAAGGCCCCGGCCAAGAAAGCTCCCGCCAAGAAGGCTGCCGCTCCCAAGGCCGAAGCCAAGCCCGCCGCTGAGGTGAAGGCTGCTGCCGAGACCAAGCCCGCCGCCAAGAAGGCTGCTGCTCCCAAGGCTGCCGAGAAGCCTGCCGAAAAGAAGGCTCCCGCCGCCAAGAAGCCGGCTGCCAAGAAGACCACCAAGGCCGGCAAGTAATTTTTTCCAATATGTTGCTGCAAGGCACCCCGTCCGTGTACCGGCCGGGGTGCCTTTTTGTGCTCTGCATCCGGCGCCGCAGCGGGCCTGCCCTTGCGCAATACGGGGCTTTGGGGTACAATGTTAAAAAAACAAAACCGGCAAGGAGCTGCAAACATGACGCAATATAAAGTTTTGGCCCTGGATCTGGATGGAACCCTGACCAACAGTGACAAGATCGTGACCCCGCGCACCAAGGCTGCCCTGCACCAGGCTGCGGAACAGGGTGTCCGCATTGTGCTGGCCAGCGGCCGTCCCACCGCGGGCATCCGTCCGCTGGCCAGGGAACTGGGGCTGGAACAGACCGGCGGCTATATCCTCAGCTATAACGGCGGCAAGATCATCGAGTGCGCCACTGGCCAGGAGATGGTCCAGCATCCCTTTCCCGCGGAGCTCATCCCCACCGTGTGCACCTTCGCACGTTACTGGAACGTGGTGCCCCTGACCTACGACAACGAGGGGATCGTCACCGAGGTGCCCGACCACCCCTATGTGCTGGAAGAGGCCCGCATCAACAAGCTGCCGGTGCGTCAGGTGCCCGACCTGCCTGCCGAAGTGACCTATCCCGTCAACAAGCTGCTGCTGGTGGGGGACCCGGTGGATATGCCCCATGTGGAAGAGCTGATGCAGCAGGAATTTGCAGGCAAACTGTCCATCTACCGCTCCGCTCCCTTCTTTATCGAAACCATGCCCTTGGGTGTGGAGAAAGCGGCATCTCTGAGCGTGCTGCTCCAGACGCTGGGCCTGACCCCCGCCGAACTCATGGCCTGCGGCGATGGCTGGAACGACCTGCCCATGATCAAGTTTGCCGGTCTGGGCGTGGCCATGGGCAATGCGGTGCCGCCGGTAAAGGCGGCGGCCGGCTTTGTCAGCACCGACAACGACCATGATGGCGTGGGCGTGGCGGTGGAACGCTTTATTCTGGGACAGGAGGTGTGAACGTGGGCAGAAATCTGATTGTATTCGATCTGGAATGGAACATCGGGTATCAGCCCAAGACCTTCCGGTACCATGATACCGAACTCACCCTGCGGGGAGAGATCATCCAGATCGGCGCTGTGCGCATCAGCGAGAGCGGGGAAGTCCTGGATACTTTTGAGATCACCCTACGTCCGCGGATTTTCCGCAAGCTGCAGCGTCACATTGCCAAGGTCACCGGCATGAGCCAGGGAGACCTGGATGCGGGCGTTCCCATCGCTGAAGGTCTGGCACGCTTTGTGAAGTGGGCCGGACCGGATGCCGAATTTGCGGAATGGGGCCTGGATGATGTGCCGGTCCTCAAGCAGAACCTGTTCCTGTGCGGGCTGGACGAAAGCTGGCCCACCCGCTGGTATGATCTGCAGCGGATCTTCCTGCAGGCCTATCCCCGCAAGGAAGGGGAGGGTATGACCCTGGAGAGTGTGGTGGACCGGCTGGGAATTGAAAAGCAGGACCCCTTCCACAACGCTCTGGATGATGCCCTGTATACCGTCAAGGTCTGCCGCAAACTGCCTCTGGCGGAAGGCTTGGCCGCCTATCCCGACGAGGAGGCCCAGCTGATCGAAGCGCTTCTCACCGATCCGGACGCCGATTACCGGGATGTACAGACCTGGTTCGGCCTGATGGAGCATGACGCCTACAAAACGGACCCCGCCTTGTGCCGGGTGACCTGTCCGGAGTGCGGAGCCGCCCTGACTCTGGGAGACATCTGGCTCAAGCGCGGCAATACCGGCTATTATACCGAGGGCGTCTGTCCGCAGCACGGCTCCTGGTTCGTGCGGTTCAAGCTGTCCCGCCGGGACGGCCTGCACTGGAATTTTGCCCGCTGCACCGAGGCCATCCGTCCCGATACCTACGAACGCTGGAAACGGCAGGAAGCCGCCCAGCGGGAACGGATGCGCCGCAAGGCGGAAAAGGCCCGGGCCGAAGCGCTGGAAGACCAATAAAGGAGAGAAGCTCTCATGGCTGACCAAACCATCTATACCGTTGTGGTGGCGGACGACGAGGACGAACTTCGTCAGGCTGTCTGCACCATGATCCCCTGGGAGGAACTGGGATTTCACCTGGTGGGCAACGCCAGCAACGGTCTGGACGCCCTGGAACTGGTGGAAAAGCTGGAACCGGATCTGCTGCTCACCGATATCCGCATGCCCTTTATTTCGGGCATTGAGCTGGCCCGTCAGGTGCGGGAGATCCGTCCGGCCATGCACATTGCCTTTTTGAGCGGATACGACGATTTTGAATACGCCAAACAGGCCATCCAGTACAACATCATCAGCTATATGCTCAAGCCCCTGACCATGGAAGGTCTGGCAACGGAACTGCGGGGGATCCACGAAAAGATTGACCGTCAGTTTGCCGCTTTTCAGCAGCAGCTGAACGCGGCGGCGGCCCAGACCGGCCGGGATGAGTTCCTGGTCCCTCTGGTGCTGGACGGCCATGCCGAGCTGCCTGCTCATGATACGGAATTTCATCTGCGGGCGGATGCCTGCCGGTGCGGGCTGCTGCGCGGGGCAGATGATCACCCGCAGTATGTGGTGCTGACCACCTCGCTGTATGATGAACAGGGCAACAACTGCACCCTGCCCACCTTTGTACATGTGATCGAGACGCTGGCCGGCAAGTATCTGCGCCATGCGGTGTTCTGCAGCCCCGGCCGGGTGGTGGCGGTGCTCATGGGCAATGCTTCGGACTTTGAAGAGTATCTGCATATCCTGGCGGAAGAGATCCTCCAGACAGCCCACCGTGTGCTGGGCCGGCGGGGGCGCGTGGGCGTCAGCCGCCGCACCGACCGCCTGGGCGGGCTGCATGCGGCCTATCGGGAAGCTGTTGAGGCCGCCGGCTTTACGCCGTCGGAGGAAGGCGGCGTCCAGTTTATCACCGACGTTCACCGGGGCACGCCCGCAGCCGTGGAGGCGGTCACCGCCTGCCTGGAAGAGGTGAAGGCGGCTTTTCGTGCCGGAGACCGGGAGGCATTGTGTGTCGGTCTGTCCCGCATGTGCAGCCAGCAGCCCGGGGAAAGTACCGGTCCCTGGCTGGATGCGGTGGCCATCCAGCTCATGGCGGAAGTGTACCGGGTCCTGGAAGCCGGTGCCGGACCGGAAGCGCTGAATGAACTGGACCGCCGGGGACTTCTGCCGGACCTGTCTTTCCACTACCGTAACGCCGGAGAGCTGCGGCAGGCCCTGCAGGACCTGTGCCTGGGAGCCATGGACCAGCTCAGCACCCAACAGAAAAAAGGCGGCAGCCTTCTGTGCCAGAAGGCCCTGGCCGCCATCGACGAACATTATATGGATAAGGATCTGTCCCTGGTATCCCTCAGTGCCATGCTGGATGTGAGCCCCAACCATCTCAGTGCCTGCATCAAGAAGTATGCAGGGGAGACCTTCATCAACATCCTCATCGGCAAGCGGATGGATGCAGCCCGGGAGCTGCTTATGACCACGCCGCTGAAGATCCAGCAGATTGCTGCCCGGTGCGGGTATACCGACCAGCACTATTTCAGCTACTGCTTCAAGAAATACTGCGGGACTTCTCCCAATGCCCTGCGCCGGCAGCAGGGGGCGAAGCAATGACCGCCCTGCGCCATCCCCGCCGTCCCCGTCTGCTGACCATGCTGGTGGGGATGGTGGCCGGGGTCACCGCCGTGGTGCTGGGTGCTGTCAGCACCATTTTTATTGCCCAGTACCGGGCCGGTATGGTCCAGAGCGCCAGGACCACCAGTGCGCAGGCCTGCACCCAGGCTGCGGTCACGGTGGCACGGTATGTGCGGGATATGAATGAGGTCATGGACCTGGTCCAGACCTCCATGGAATATGAGGGGGCCGAGCGGGATGAATTCCTGCGCGACCTTCTTCGGGTACGCTCGGATGTGGTGGCGGTCACCACCTATACCGAGGACGGGACCCTGGTGGATTGCTGGGCGCTGGGCCATGAGCCCCGCGCCGAGATCCTGCAGAACCTCTCCTTTGATGCGCAGAGTGCAGCTGTGTCGGACAGCTATGTTACACCACCCCATGTGGAAACCATCTTTGAAGGATATTATCCCTGGGTGGTGACCATAGCAGCCCGCCTGGAAGGGGAGGAACAGGCGGCATGGGTGTCTCTGGACATCAGCTTTTCCACCATCTCGGAGTATATTTCCAGCGTAGGCATCGGTGCCCACGGCTATTGCTTCCTGATGGATGAGGAAGGAACCATCGTATACCATCCCCAGCAGCAGCTGATCTATTCCGGTCTGAAAAGCGAGGATACCGCCCATCTGGCTGAACTGGGGGACGGAACCTGGGCGGAAAAAACGGTGATCTATTCCATCACCGGCATTGAGAACAGCACCTGGCGGGTGGTGGGCGTCAGCTATGTGGATGAGCTGGTGGACCTGAGCGTGCAGGCCATGCTGCGTATCTGTCTGGCTGTGGTGGTCACGGTATTGGCTGTGGTGCTGGGGGCCGGCTGGCTGCTTTCCCGCATCCTGTCCCGGCCGCTGGCGGCGCTGGCTTCCGCCATGGAACGGTTCGAGCAGGACGCGGACCACTTTGCCTATGAGCCGGTGGCCGGCACCCGGGAAGTGGAAGAGCTTTCCGATTCCTTCGGCCATATGGTGCACCGCATCCAGCATCTGATGGCCACTGTCCGGGAAGAAGAGGTCAACCTGCGCAAAACGGAACTCAAGGCGCTGCAGGCTCAGATCAACCCGCACTTCCTGTACAATACGCTGGATTCCATCGCCTGGATGTGTGAGCAGGGCCGCAATACGGATGCCGTCAATATGGTGCACGCTCTGGCACGCCTGTTCCGCATCAGCATCAGCAAGGGGCATGAACTCATTCCCATCCGCAAGGAGCTGGAGCATGCCGAAAGCTATCTGCAGATCCAGAAATACCGCTACAAGAACCAGTTTTCCTATGATTTCCAAGTGGACGAAAGCTGTCTGGACTGTCTGTGCAACAAAATTACCCTGCAGCCCATCCTGGAAAACGCCATTGCCCACGGTCTGGACCTGATGGTGGAACCCGGTCACATTGATGTGGAGGTCTGCCGTGACGGCCAGGATATCCTGTTCCGGGTACGGGATGACGGTGTGGGAATGGACGAAGAGCAGGTCCGGCACATCCTGCACAGCGAACCGGGAGACCGTACCGGCATTGGCATCAAGAACGTCAATGACCGCCTGCGCATCTATTTCGGGGAAGGCTACGGCCTGCACATCGAGAGTGAGCCGGATGTGGGGACCTGTGTGGAGATCCGCATGCCGCAAGTACGGGAGGGTGAATATGAAACGAAATAACACCCGCCTGCGCGCCGTCGGGGCGCTGGGAATGGCCGCTGCCGTCCTGCTCCTGTCGCTGTCCGGCTGTATGGGTGACCCCACCGCCGGTGACCCACACAAGGTGGCGCTGGTGGTCAAATCCAGCGAGACCCAGTTTTTCCTTTCCATGTTTGCGGGTGCGGAGGCCGCCGCCGCGGAATACAACATTGACCTGACCATCGCCGCGCCGGAATCCGAAGAAGACTACGTCGCCCAGAATCTTCTGGTGGAGCAGGCCGTGCAGGATGGCGCCGAAGCCATTGTTTTTTCCGCCACCGATTATGAGAACACCGCGGTGGCCATTGATTCCGCTGCCCAGAAAGGCGTTTCCATCGTGGCCATTGACTCGGATGTGAATTCCACGGCGGTGGCCACCTATATCGGTACCGACAACTACGCCGCCGGCCGTATGGCCGCCCAGGCGGCGTTGGAGCGCACGGAAGGGCAGCTGAACGTAGGCATCATCAATTATGGTCTGAACAGTGCCAACGGCCAGGAACGGGAACGGGGAGCCTGCGATGCCCTGGAAGAGAGCGGCCGTGCCCAGGTGGTGCAGGTGGTGCATACTCTGGCGGAAGCCGGCGCCGCCCAGGCGGATACCGTGACCCTTCTGCAGCAGAACCCGGAGATCAATGTCCTGCTCGCCTTCAATGAACCCACCAGTGTGGGTGCGGCGGGTGCCGTGCGGGAGCTGGGCCTTTCGGATACGGTGTTTCTGGTCGGATTTGACTCCAACGTGGAAACGGTGGATGATCTGCAGACCGGAGCGGTGGATGCCCTGGTTGTGCAGAATCCCTATGCCATGGGCTATCTGGGGGTGGAAAGCGCCTACAAACTCCTCAGCGGACAGGGGTCTGAGCTGTCCCAGACTGTGGATACTGCCACCCGCATCGTGGATCGGAAAAATCTTTTCGCTATGGACAGTCAAAAGGCCCTTTTTGCGTTCGGCTAACGGAATAAAATTCCATCATTTGGCCCGGAGCTAAACAATCTGCACAAAAAATGCCGACAAAATGCTTGCAAAACAGCCAAATGGGATAAAAAAACACCCTGTATTTCGGTGAAATTTCACCTTGAAAACAGGGTGTTTTTCCTTTACCATAAATATTGTCAGGCGGGACCGTGAGAGGAACGGCTCCGCAAAAAAATCTCATAGTTAGAAGGAGAAATACTATGAAAAAAGCGCTTGCATTGACCGTGGCTGCGGCCATGGCACTCAGTCTGGCAGCCTGCTCCGGCGGCGACACCACCACTACCACTTCCGATTCCACCACTTCCACCGGCACCTCTGAGGCCGCTACTTCCGCCGATGCCACTTCCGGCGAAGTTGCCAACAAGGACAAGCCTCTGGTCTGGTTCAACCGTCAGCCCTCCAACAGCTCTACCGGTGAGCTGGACATGACTGCTCTGCAGTTCAACGACAACACCTACTACGTCGGCTTCGACGCCAACCAGGGCGCCGAGCTGCAGGGCCAGATGGTTCTGGATTACATCACCAAGAACATCGATACCATCGACAAGAACGGTGACGGCATCATTGGCTACGTTCTGGCCATCGGCGATATCGGCCACAACGACTCCATCGCCCGTACCCGCGGCGTCCGCAGCGCTTTGGGCACCGCCGTTGAGGTTGACGGCGCTGTGAACAGCGATCCTGTCGGCACCAACACCGACGGTACTGCTACCGCCGTTCAGGACGGCACCCTGAATATCAACGGCAAGACCTACACCGTCCGCGAGCTGGCTTCTCAGGAAATGAAGAACTCCGCCGGCGCCACCTGGGACGCTGCCACTGCCGGCAACGCCATCGGCACCTGGGCCGCTTCCTTCGGTGACTCCATCGACGTGGTCGTCTCCAACAACGACGGCATGGGCATGTCCATGTTCAACGCCTGGTCCAAGGAAAAGGGTATCCCCACCTTCGGCTACGACGCCAACGCTGACGCCGTTGCTGCTATCGGCGAAGGCTACGGCGGCACCATCAGCCAGCACGCCGACGTTCAGGCTTACCTGACCCTGCGCGTCATCCGCAACGCTCTGGACGGCGTGGATATCGACACCGGTATCGGCACCGCTGACGAAGCCGGCAACGTGCTGAGCGACGACGTTTACAAGTACGTTGATACCGAGCGCTCCTACTACGCTCTGAACGTGGCTGTCACCGAGGAAAACTATCAGGACTTCATGGACTCCACTAAGGTTTACGAGCCCGTCTCCAACCAGCTGGATGCCACTACCCATCCCACCAAGAAGGTTTGGCTGGACATCTACAACTCCGCCGATAACTTCCTGGGCTCCACCTACCAGCCCCTGCTGCAGAACTATGACGATCTGCTGAACCTGGAAGTCGAGTACATCGCCGGCGACGGCCAGACCGAGGCCAACATCACCAACCGTCTGAGCAACCCCAGCCAGTATGATGCTTTCGCCATCAACATGGTCAAGACTGACAACGGCGCTTCCTACACTGCTCTGCTGAGCCAGTGATTCCCACCGCAGTGTGCGGTGAACCGATTCGTTAACAGGTAACACCCACTTGCTATTAGGGAGTTGATATGCAAAGCAGCTTCTCCCTAATAGCGTTTTTTGATGAAACCACAGCGGGCGCGGCCCTGCGCCGCCGCTTGTAAATTTGCAGATACGGGAGTAACTAGAATGGCAGATGCGAAAGACGATATCGTCTTGTCAATTCGTGGTATGTGCAAGTCCTTCGGCCGCAACCGGGTTCTTGACCATATCAACCTGGACGTAAAGCGCGGAACTGTCATGGGGCTTATGGGCGAGAACGGTGCCGGTAAGTCCACGATGATGAAGTGCCTGTTCGGCACCTACCAGAAGGACGAAGGCAAGATTTTCCTCAACGGCAAGGAGATCAGCTTCTCCGGCCCGAAGGATGCCCTGGAAAACGGCATTGCCATGGTCCACCAGGAACTGAACCAGTGCCTGGAACGCAACGTCATCGATAACCTGTTCCTTGGCCGTTACCCGGTCAATTCCGCCGGCGTTGTTGACGAGACGAGAATGAAGAAAAAGGCCTCCGAGCTGTTCCGCAAGCTCGGCATGACCGTGAACCTGACCCAGCCCATGCGGAATATGTCCGTTTCCCAGCGTCAGATGTGCGAGATTGCGAAAGCCATCTCCTACAATTCCCAGGTCATCGTTCTGGACGAGCCCACCTCCTCCCTGACCGTGCAGGAAGTGGAAAAGCTCTTCGAGATGATGCGCATGCTCAAGTCGCAGGGTATTTCTCTGATTTACATCTCTCATAAGATGGACGAGATCTTCGAGATCTGTGATCAGATCTCGGTGCTGCGTGACGGCAACCTGGTCATGACCAAGGACACTGCCGACACCAACATGAACGAACTGATCTCCGCCATGGTCGGCCGCTCTCTGGAAAGCCGCTTCCCGCCGGTGGACAACACCCCCGGCGAACCGATCCTCTCGGTGCAGCATCTTTCCACCAAGTACGCGCCGCACCTGCAGGATATCTCCTTCGACGTGCGGGAAGGCGAGATCTTCGGCCTGTATGGCCTGGTCGGCGCCGGCCGTACTGAACTGCTGGAGACCATCTTCGGCGTTCGTACCCGCGCCGCCGGACGCGTGTACTTCAAGGGCCGCATGATGAACTTCAACAACGCCAAGGAAGCCATCGAGCACGGTTTTGCCATGATCACCGAGGAACGCAAGGCCAACGGCCTGTTCCTGAAGTGTGACCTGACCTTCAACACCACCATTGCCAACCTGAACCAGTACAAGGCCGGCGTGGCGCTGTCCAACCCCAAGATGGTCAAGGCCACCAACAAGGAAATCAAGATCATGCACACCAAGTGCATGGGCCCGGATGATATGATTACCAGCCTTTCCGGCGGCAACCAGCAGAAGGTCATCTTCGGCAAGTGGCTCGAACGCGAACCGCAGGTCTTCATGATGGATGAACCTACCCGCGGCATTGACGTCGGCGCCAAGTACGAAATCTATGAGCTGATCATCAACATGGCTAAACAGGGAAAGACGATCATCGTTGTTTCCTCCGAAATGCCTGAGATCCTGGGCATCACAAACCGTATCGGCGTCATGTCCAACGGTCACCTTTCCGGTATTGTCAATACCAAGGAGACCAATCAGGAAGAGCTGCTGAGACTCAGTGCGAAATACCTGTAAGTGGGGGAAAATACTTATGGTGACAGAAAAAACGAAAATCCTGACGGCTGAACAGGAAGCAGCGCTTCTGCAGCCCATCGACGAGCACGTCGGCGCCATTCAGGAAAAGATCAACGCCCTGCGCGTGGACGGCACCGACCAGGTCATCGAGATTCAGAACAACATCGACAACCTCAAGCGTGACCGCATTTATACCGAAGCGGAAAAGCAGACCAAGATCACCCAGCAGAAAGCTGCGCTGGAAAAGGCAAAGGCTGTGGAAGCCAAGAACAAGGATGCCATTGCCAAGCTTGTCAGCGAAGCGGAGAGCTACCTGAAAGCCCACTATGACACCGACTATTATCAGGCCGTGGTGGAAAGCTGCAAGCTGGAAAAGGTCGCCGCCCAGGAAAAGTACAAGGCAGCTGTGGCTGAACTGGAAAAGGAGCATCAGGCCATCCTGTCCAAGCTCACCGACGCCCATGAGATCAAGGACGAAAAGTACGTCCACAAGAACCGTCTGTTTGACGCCAAGATGCAGCTGGACAAGGACCTGCAGCTGGTCAAGGATCGCCAGCATGCGGCCTTTGACTACAAGTATCACCTCATCGACATGCTGCGCATGTCCAAGTTCACGGTAGGGGAGTCCCTGGCCCAGAAGTGGGAAAACTACAAGTACACCTTCAACCGTCGGGACTTCCTGCTGCGCAACGGCCTGTACATTGCCATCATCGTCATCTTCATTGCCCTGTGCATCATCACGCCGATCGTCAAGAATGTGCAGCTGCTCACCGTCAACAACATCCTGAACATTCTGCAGCAGGCTTCGCCGCGTATGTTCCTGGCGCTGGGCGTTGCCGGCCTGATCCTGCTGGCCGGTACTGACCTGTCCATCGGCCGTATGGTCGGTATGGGCATGACCGCCGCCACCATCGTGATGCACTCCGGCCCCAACACCGGTTCTGTGTTCGGCCACATCTTCGATTTCACCGGCCTGCCGGTCATCGCCCGTGTGCTGCTGGCTCTGGTGGTCTGCATCGTGCTGTGCACCATCTTCACGACTATCGCCGGCTTCTTCACGGCCAAGTTCAAGATGCACCCCTTCATCTCCACCATGGCAAACATGCTGGTCATCTTCGGTCTGGTTACCTACTCCACCAAGGGCGTATCCTTCGGTGCCATTGAATCCAGCATTCCCAGCATGATCATCCCCAAGATCAACGGCTTCCCCACCATCATTCTGTGGGCTGTCGCGGCCGTTGCTATCGTCTGGTTCATCTGGAACAAGACCACCTTCGGCAAGAACCTGTTTGCTGTCGGCGGCAACCCTGAAGCGGCTTCCGTTTCCGGTATCTCCGTTTTCGGCGTCACCGTGGGCGCTTTCATCCTGGCCGGCATCCTGTATGGCTTCGGCTCCTGGCTGGAATGCATCCGCATGGTGGGCTCCGGCTCCGCTGCATACGGCCAGGGCTGGGAAATGGACGCCATCGCGGCCTGCGTCGTGGGCGGCATCTCCTTCACCGGCGGTATCGGTAAGATCTCCGGCGTTGTGGTCGGTGTCTTCATCTTCACCGCGCTGACCTACTCCCTGACCACTCTGGGCATTGATACCAACCTGCAGTTCGTCTTCTCCGGCATCATCATTCTGGTCGCCGTTATGCTCGACTGCCTGAAGTACGTCCAGAAGAAGTAATCCTGCTGTTTCTCACCACCTTTTTCCAACCCGCCGCGGAAGGGCTCCGGCCTTTCTGCGGCGGGCTCTTTTGTATGCTTTAGCGAAATGAGAACCCCCAGCTCTGCTGGGGAGAGTAAAAAAGCTTTAGCTTCAAGCATCGAGC
>PPYE01776082.1_pt1 | contig 138913 bp, 123 predicted proteins | sample 1559881 | NCBI WGS metagenome assembly PPYE01 (sample SAMN08240022, study PRJNA423297) | Human gut metagenome, whole genome shotgun sequencing project.
CGCTGTTTCTCCAATCGCTTCTTTTCTTCCTGTTCTTCCTGCTCTTTTATCTCGGCAAGTTCTTCCTCGGTGTAGGCAACATCGACCTGTCCGACATAATTGAAATAAATATCAACCTTTTGCGTTCTTGCTTTCCCCACACCCTCGGCTTCATACACCACAATCTTGTCAATGAGTTCGGCAAACATCAAATCGGAAACTTCCGTAGGATTTTTGTACTTGCATATCAGCGATATAAAATGCTGAATATCCATAGTACTGTCTTTTTCTTCGGAAAGTTCCTTTTTCATTGTTTCCATTTTCGTTTCCAACTCTGCCTGCTCATCGTCATATTGCTTCATCAGTTGCTTGTACTGTCTTTCGGGCAGTAATCCTGATATAAGATTTTCATACAAGCCACGAATGAGTGTAGAGAGTTCGTCATAGCGTTTCTGACAGCGTTTCAGCTCCGATTGATTGTGCTTTGGCTTTTCTTCTTGATTTTCTTTCCAAAGGGATTGCAGTTCCAAAGCAAAGGCGTTTTCGTCATTCAGAACGAATTTTGAAAAGCGTTTAACTGCCAATAATATCAAGGCTTCAACATTATCAGCACTAATCGTATGGGAAGTACAGGAATTAACCCTGCTTGCATACCCACCGCAACGGTAAGAATACTGAATAGAACCATCTTTCTTGCTGTAATGCGTTTGCAAAGTCATTCTCCTGCCACAGTCGGCACAATATAGATAACCGCTTAATCGGTTGGTATGCGTACCTCTTGCCGCAGCTCTGTTCGCTCGTTTCTTTCGCTTCTGAACGCTGTCCCAAAGTTCCTGAGATATGATAGGCTCGTGGGTGTTATAAAACACATACTGCTCATCTTCATCGGTAGTCTTTCTCTTATGCAGTTTGAAATTGGTGCTGACCGACTTTCTCAAAACAGTATGCCCAAGATATTCCTGCCTGCTTAAAATCGTTCTAATGGCAGATATGCCCCAAATATAAGGGTCTGCAAACTTAATCCCGTTGTACTGTTCGGGGTGATATTCCTTTGCATATGCGGCAGGAATTAAAACCTTTTCTTCGGTCAGTATTTCCGCTATGGCTCGTGGGCTTTTGCCCTCATTTGCAAGCAGAAAGATACGCTTTACCACCTCAGAAGCCACAGGGTCAACAATAAGCGTTTGTTTATCGTTCGGCAGTCGGTTATACCCATAAGGGATAGAACCGCTGCAACGCTTTCCGTCTTTCATTCGTGCGTCAAATACAGCCTTGATTTTATTGCTCGTGTCTTTGGCATAAAATTCATTCATAATATTCAAAAACGGAGCAAAGTCATTATCCGAAGCATTGTTGCTGTCAATGCTGTTATTGATTGCAAGAAAACGGACATCTTTCTGTGGAAACAGAATTTCCGTATAAAAGCCGACTTGCAGATAGTTTCGCCCTAATCGGCTCATATCCTTAACAATCAATGTTCCGACATTGCCTGCTTCAACTTCTTTTATCAAAGACTGAAAACCGGGACGATTGAAATTCACACCCGAAAAACCATCGTCAGTAAAATGGCGGATATTCTCAAAGCCATTTCTACGGGCATAATCTTCAAGATACTTTTTCTGATTGGTAATGGAATTACTCTCGCCATTCAGGTCATCATCTCTTGATAATCTCTCATAAAGTGCTGTAATCTTTGAAGTCCTTGACATTCTCTTAACCTCCTTTCGTATGTATTTTGCAATTTAGGACAGTTAATTTTATCGTCCTATTAAAGTATAGCCTTCTGGGGACAGCTCGATGGCGGTGACGGTCTCGCCGTAGTTCGCCGACCATGCGTCAAAGTGCTGCAAGCCCTGTTCCTCCAGCACCGACATCTGCAAGTAACGCTGGATGGTGTAAAGCTCCACCATGCTGTTGGAAATGGGGGTGCCGGTGGCAAAGACAATGCCGCGCCCTCCGGTGATCTCATCGAGGTAGCGGCACTTCATAAAGAGGTCTGAGCTTTTCTGCGCCTCGGTCTGGGCAATACCGCCCACATTCCGCATTTTCGTATACAAAAAGAGATTCTTAAAATAGTGTGACTCGTCAATGAAGATGCGGTCAACGCCCAACTCTTCAAATGTGACCACATCGTCCTTGCGGCTCTGGTCGTTCAACTTGTCGATCTTGGCTTGCAGGCCCTTCTTGGTTTTCTCCATCTGTTTGATCGTGAAATTCTCCGCTTTTTCTCGCTTGGCTTCGGAAATGCCCATCATGATTTCGTCGATCTGCTGCTCCAGAATGGCCCGCTGGCGTTCTACGCTCATGGGGATCTTCTCAAACTGCGAATGCCCGATGATAACGGCATCGTAGTCGCCGGTGGCGATCCGTCCACAGAATTTCTTGCGGTTCTTGGTTTCAAAATCCTTGCGGGTAGCGACAAGGATGTTCGCTGCCGGATAGAGCTGCAAAAACTCAGTGGCCCACTGCTCTGTCAGGTGGTTGGGCACCACAAAGAGGGACTTCTGACACAGGCCCAGCCGCTTTGACTCCATCGCCGCCGCGACCATTTCGAAGGTCTTGCCCGCGCCCACCACATGGGCAAGCAGGGTATTCCCACCGTAGAGAATGTGGGTGATGGCGTTGACCTGGTGCTTACGGAGCGTGATTTCCGGGTTCATGCCGCTGAAATTGATGTGACTGCCATCATACTCGCGGGGGCGGTTGCTGTTGAATAGAATATTGTAGGTCTTGCAGATGGCTTCACGCCGGTCAGGGTCTTTCCAGATCCACTCAGCAAAAGCGTCTTTAATGAGTTCCTGCTTGCTCTGAGCGATGGCGGTTTCCTTCTTGTTGAGGACAGCGGTTTTCCTGCCATCGGCATCGTACACATAATCAAAAATACGGACATCCTTCAAATTCAAGGTGTCCTCGATGATTTCATAGGCGTTGATGCGCTTGGTGCCGTAGGTGCTGATGGCCTTGACATTGCCGCGATCCGTGCTTTTACCTTCAATGCGCCACTCGCCGGTGATGCCGGAATAGTGGACCTTCATGCTCCATTGCGCGCTGCGGGGTGTACCCAGCGTTTCAAAAATAAATCGGCGCACATATTCCGTATCCAGCCATGTAGCGCCCAGCCGGACGGAGATTTCGCTGGCGGTGAGGTCGGTGGGCTGCACCTGCGCGAGCGCATCAGCGTTGATTTGATACTGCGGGTCCTGTTTTGCCTTGCCTTGGGCAACCGCCCATTTCTGACGCACATTGGCGGAAAGATATTCGTCCGCAGGCAGGTATTTCTCACGCCCATCGTTTTCGCCGGTGTAAGCGGGGTTCAAAAAAATCACGCCCTTGAGATCAGAAAACAGCGTTTCTTCGTCCTTGCCGGTGAGCCTGCTCATATAGTCCATATCCACATGGGCCTTTTCCCCGATGGACAGGGCCAGGGCCTCCACCGCTGTGTCTACCTTTTCAGCGGGTTTGTGGCTGCGGATGGTGCGCTTGGTGAACAGGTCCGCCTTTCTTTTCAGGTTCCGGTCCTCGTCCAGAATTTCCAGTGAACACAGCAGGAAGTAAGAACTGTCCTGATCAAACGCGATGGCGTTGCCGCGGGAATTGATGAGTCCATATTTCCGGGTGAAGGCGTCGTAGAGGGTATTCAGCTTGGCCTGCTGCTCCTTGATCTCTTTTTCGGGATAGTCCTCAGTTTGATATTCCAGCAGCGTTCGCACGCAGTCCCGCAGCTCGATCATGCCGCGGATTCTGCTCTCTGCCGTCTTGGATACCTCCACCGGATTCATGCGGCTGTTTTCCCGATAATAGATCTGACCGTCCACCAGTGTATAGGAGAAGTTGCGGACGGCAGGATCGGCCTCGATGGAATGATCCTCACCCTCCAATTCCTCCTCCCGGTCGTAGGCGGCGATTTCGCCGTGGAGATTCTGAACGGCCTCCGCCAGCAGTGCTTCCAACGGCTGCTCCGGGTACGGCTCACAGGTGGGCGTGGGGCCGAACGGCCCGGACACCATCTTCATCTCGCCCAAGATCATATCCGGATGGTCGATGAAGTAGCTGTTCATCTGGATGCCGTTTTCATCGGTGGCAAGGTGTACCCATTCTGGTTCTATATCCACCATGCGCTCACGCTTCTGCAAAAACAGAATATCCGACACGACCTCCGTGCCTGCCGCGGCCTTGAACGCATTGTTGGGCAGGCGGATCGCCCCCAGCAGCTCTGCTCGCTGCGCGATATATTTTCGCGCGCTGGCAGTGCGCTTGTCCATGGTGTAGCTGGAGGTCACAACGGCGATGACACCGCCCGGTCTGACCTGATCCAGCGCTTTGGCCACGAAATACTCATGGATGGGGAAATTCAGCCGGTCATAGCGTTTGTCCGGTACATGGAACTGTCCGAAAGGGACATTGCCGATGGCTACATCGAAAAAGTTATCCGGGAAGACGGTCTTCTCATAGCCCTGCACCGCAATACTGCTTTTCTGATAAAGCTGTCTGGCGATGCGTCCGGAGAGATCGTCCAGCTCCACGCCGTAGAGCTTGCTGCCGCTCATATCTTCCGGCAGCATACCGAGGAAATTGCCGATGCCGCAGGACGGCTCCAAGATGTTCCCCTGTGTGAAGCCCATCTGCCCCAAGGCGGCATAGATGCTGCGGATGACCACAGGCGGCGTAAAGAACGCCGTCAGCGTAGATTCGCGGGCGGCGGCGTATTCGGCGTCCGACAGCAGGTCTTTCAGTTCACCGTACCGGGCGTTTTTTTCATCAAAAAAGTCGGCAAGACCGCCCCAGCCCACATACTGTGCCAGCACAGCCTGTTCCTCCGCTGTGGCGGTGCGGTTCTCCGCTTCTATGGCTTTCAGGGTGCGGATCGCGTCCAAATTGCGCTGAAAACGCTCCAACGGTGCGCCCTCTCCGATATGGTCATCGGTGATGCGGTAGTTCCGGCCATCCGCGTCCAGCGGATAGGCAAGCGCATTTTGCTTTTTCTTTTTCGGCGGGGTGAGCGCCGCAGGCGGCTTGTCCGTCTGCGGCTGCGGCGGGGCCAGCGCAGCGGGGGCCGCCTGCTCCACAATCTTCCGAACAAAGGAGATCGGTTCCGTGCGGAAGATGGGAAAGCCGACCTTTTGGACAAAGGTAATGTCCTGAAAGTTGACAACGCCGTGCGCGGTATCCACGCGATCCACAAGGAAGGTCCTGCCGTCGATTTCAAAAAGTGTTTCGCCGGGAACAAGATTTTGTGCGGCAAATTCCTCATCGGTGAGGGCAGCTGGTGTAGACAGTTCGTCCGGCTTCATTGTGCCAGTATCCGACTCTCCTTGCGTCGGTGCTGCCGTATCTGGTGCTGTCTGTACTGCTGTGTTTTGTTCTACCGTCTTTACAAGCTGTGCATCATGCCGGCGGTTGAACAGGCTGAAAGTGCCGTCCACATACTCCGAAAGCCGATCCTTTGCGCGGCGGACGGAATCATAGAAACGGTCACTCTCGTCCGTCCCATCCAGCCGGGAAGTCAGTGCCGCCAGCATATCCGCAGTCTTGCCCTTATCTTGCAGCTGCTCCTCGATCATGGGAAGCGCATCGTAATAATCCGCACCCTTGGGATAGGGACGCGGAACATCGTCCGGCGCATTGTAAAAACCGTTATAGACGATTCGAGCCAACTGCCCACGCTCATACTCCGGGATCTTTGCGATGGCATCCTCGCCGGGGAATCGTTTCTGCGCGATCAGGCGCTCATATTCCTTGACCACATTGGGGATGGTCAGATGGACGGTATCATATTTCTTGAAACAGTAGTCCCGTTCGTAGTCCAGCCCTTTTGATGTTTTCGTGTGCTGGTATCCGGCACGGCTGCCGCCGCTATACTCGCCAAAGCTGCCCCTGATGAACTTCTGGTGTTCCTCCGGCGTGTGGGGATAGCAGAAGTGGGAATAGATCGTCAGCCGGCTTTCGACGCCCTCCCGCAAAAAGTGCTGGTCGATCTCGTCCTGTGTGATGAACATTTTGCATTGCCGCAGGAAGCTGGGCTGAGCGGTGAAACTGCGTTCCGGGTAGGAGAGGCCATCCAGCACAACACCGATCCGGTGCGTGTTATAGCCGCTGATGCGGAAACGCATAATGTCCGGGGCCGCGGCATAAGCGTCAAGGAAGGCATGATATTCCTGTGCCAGAATTTGCAGCCCACCCTCTGTCTTTGCGAACGCCACCATATCCTCGTCCAGCTCCGGGTAGCCCTTGTGCTGGTCGTGGATCGCCAAAGTCTGTGGGAATAGGCCCTGCCCGCGGCCTTCTTCGTTTAGGTCGCGGGCGGTCATCAAAAGCGCGTCCATCGCTTCGTGCAGCACCTTGTCCGGGGCCTGCGCCAGCTCGGACGCGGAGAGATAAGTCCCCGCCTCCAGCAGTTCCAGAATCCGCGCCGACGCCTGCTCCCATGTGACCACGGTTTTGCTGTACCCGGTGCGGACGCTGTCGCCTTGGGCGAGGCGGATGCCATCCTCCAGAAACCATACGGCGTATTTGCGGCCTTCGTATTCAATGCCGCGCCCGTTCGCCCTACCGAACTCCCGGCGCAGAAATGATATATTTTCCGATTCTGGCCGCTCCCGCATATAAAATACGGCGATGCGCTCCGCACTGTTGGGTTCGTTTCCGCCTGTGCAGAGGGCCAGATCAATGACCTCCTGCGGCACCGTGCGGGCCGGGGCCAGAATGCCGGATGGCGCGTCTGCCGGAGTCTCGTACACCGGGGCGTTGCCGCCCATGTCGAATAGGGCAAGCTGCTCCGCGACGATTGGGGCATTTTGCAGCCCCAGCTTGATTTTATACTCGCCCCGCTCGATCAGGCCCTCGGTCATCTCGGTGATGACCGACCATGAAAAAACGGACTCCGAGGTGCGGGAGAGGTAGCTGCCCTCCCACATCAAAAGTCCGTCTTTCTCGGCATGGTAGCCTGTCCGAACACCGTCGGTCAGGACTTCCACCCATATATCGTTGTAGCTGTTTTTGAGAAATTCCGTCCGTTCTGCAAGATTCTTGTGCGCTTGAAAATATTCAAAAATCTCCTGTCGCTTGTGCTTGCGCCCGCCGTCGTCCAGCAGATTCGCTTCAATGAGGTGCATATCCAGAAAGGCGGGCAGTTCTGCGGTATTTTGCCGCACGTCATCATGTTCCTGTGCAAAGGACGCAGCCTGCTCCTGTGCTTTTTCGTCCGGGTAATCGCCATAGACCCGGAGGCATTGGCGCGTTTCGGCATCATAGACGGCAGCGCCGTCGTATGCAAAACCATCTTCCTCCATCGTACCGGCAACATAGCCCTGCGCTGCGGCCTCCGCTTCTTCCAGCGTTTGATAGTCCAGCTTATCGTCAAAGCCGTTTTCAGTATGGTGATAGGCTGCAACCTGATAGGGCGCGGCCATCTGCGCGGCGTAGCGGTCAATGGCTTCTGTGGTCAGCCATTCCGGTTTTTCCGGGAGGGCGTCATACAGCTCCCGCATTTTTTTGATTTGCGCGTAAACACTGCCGGCCCACAAATGCTTTTCACTCCGCCCCCCAGCGCCGAGGAAGTAGTCACAGTCGGCGCGCAAACGGTCCAGCAGCACATAATCCCCGCTGTGATCGACAAAGGCAGGAAGCTCATCACTTCCTGCCTCTGTGGGTTCTTCGGTTGTCAGGCGTAGATCAGGTCGCTGAGCACCAGTTCCTCCGCGCTGTGCCGGAGATTGTTCATCAGGCCCGTCCAGCGCATGGGATCGGTCGCTTTCAGCTCCTCCGTCACGCCCTCGGTCTGTGCCATCTGCGCCACGGCCTGCTCCACCATCTTCCGTGCGGTCTGCTCGATCTCCGCCAGATGCTCCGTCAGCTTGCCGCTGGTTTTCAGGTTGGTGTAAAGCACCCTGCGGTGCTTCATTAGGTACTGCCGACGCAGCTCCGCGTACTTGCCCAGATGCACCTCCGGCGCCTGCGGCATCAGCAGGTTCGGCACCTGATAGCCGTTCTGCATCCTGTAAGTGACCTCCATGCTGTTCGCTCCTTTCATGGGGTGTTTCGTGTTGTTCTGTGCGGCCATCATAACCGATTCTCGCGCGGTTTGCAAAAAACTGATCCCGCTGTGCCTGCATGACTGTGCGGCTGATCTCCCGCAGGCCCATCTCCGCGATGTCGCTGGTGGCGATGCCCAGGGCATTGATGGTGGGCGGCGTGTTGAATTCATAAACGTGGGCAAACTCATCGGGAGAAAAATAATCGTCTGCCCGCAGGCCCAGCCGGGTCATCAGCATATAGGCCACGCTGACCTCCAGCGCATCCCGGTAGAACACCTCCAGGTTGAGGTCATCCAGCTCCTCCAGCAGGCTGTCCTCGCGGCAGTCGCGGAGATCTTGCAGGTAGTCTGTGATGTTATCTGCCACGGCATTGTGGCAGGCAGAGCGCACCGCGTCCGCCAGATTTTCTTTTTCGGCAAGGTTGCCGAAGGTGGCCTCCAGCGTTTCGATGACCTCCGGCTCAAAGGCCGGGTGCATCGTCCAGATGGGCAGCGGACGGGCAAAGCGGGACGCATGGGTGTCCGAAACATCAAAATAGAGCTTCAAGCAGTTTTGCCCGTCATCGCCAAATACGGCGATGCTCTTGGCTCCACGGTTGACCCAGCGGCCAAACTGACGGTTCCAGCGCTCCATCTCAAGGACTGCGGTGGCGTCCGGGCGCTGGGCGTAGATCAGAATTTGATCATCGAAGGGGCATTTGTAGTTATAGCAGGCCGCGCGGAGAAAGCCCGTCCAGCTCTGATAGCTGCCGGTGACGCTCTGTACAGTCTGATCGTACAGCTCGGTGATGAGCTGAAATTTGGTAGGCAAGTTGGCACCTCCTATCTCTCCGGCTCCGCCCGCTTTTTTACTGCAAGCCGGTCATTCTTTTGCTGTTCTTTTTGGGCCTTTTCAAATGGCTTCCGCTGATAGCAATAAATATAAAACTGGTAATCACCTTTAACTGGCGTACAGCGGAGCATATACACATACCGCTTTGTTTTTACCATGAAGCCGCAAGAGGGAAGCAACGCACCCTTGATGGCGCAGATCCGCTCGTACCGGTTGCAGTAGCGGTTCATGCTGTCGAAGTCCCGCAGCGGGGAGCCCGGCTGCTCCCGCAGCCAGTTTACGGTACGGTCAATGTCGGCCTTAAACTCCGGCGTGTTCAGCCTGTCTGCCTGGTGGGGCCACCATGTTGTATAAAACTGCTTGCCGCTGCCAAAATCACCACGCAGGTGTCCCACACAGCCCGCAGACTTGTCCTGTTCCTCACTGCAGGAGAAATAGAGAGCGTGCAGCGCAGGCTCATTGACGCTGTAAAAGTCAATGACATCCTTATCACTGGCGGGATATTTCTCCTGAAATTCCGCAAGGGTACGGCATCCGCTGTCCTGAAAGGAAAGGCTGTCGCTCTCCAGCGGAATCCACCCATCAATGGGAAGCTGGAACGGCTCGCGGGTGAGAACGGTGCCATAGAAGTTGACCATGAGGTTTCGGGCCAACTCCCTCGGTTCTCCCCAATCCTCATCCCCGTGGCGCAGCTCGTAGCGATATACGCCCTCCGGCACGGTGGCCCGATCAATGCGGCATTCTGTAAACAATGCCGGTCGGTCAAAAATCGTGACCTCCTGATAGGTCACCTTCTGCGCGTCATAGCTCATCTGGCTTCACCTCGTTCTTTGTGTTTCTTTTGTGTCCTCTGCTGCATCAAAAACTCCGGCACTTCCTTGAAACCAACGCTATCCGTGTAGTAGGCGGTTTTCTTTCCGCCTTGCGTCAGTACCACGATGTCGCTTACAGACATGGAACGCATCCGATGGGCAAAGGGGCGGGAATCTCTATTGTGCTTTGCCCACAGATCCTCCAGCGAATTTTCCTTTGCGTACATACCGGCGTATGAACGCTGATAATCAGCGTTCTGGAGTTTTCCCTTTGCCTCTGCATAAGGCCGGAAACAGTAGTCTACATCAGCGATTGCGGAAATTTGATAGATTTCATAGGTGCCGATCTCGGCGCTGATTTTCGGCGTTCTGGGAACATAGGTGTTGCCGTTGCGTTCCTGCATTTCCGCAAACTCGCAAATATGATAGGCGGAGTTGCCGATGCAGACATGGCAATCGTCAATGTACTTACAGGGCAAAGCCATCTTTTCACCGTCAAAGCGGGTAATGACGATGCTTTCCCCGTCCTTGATGGTAAAGAGCGTGTGGTATTCGCTATCGATGAAGCGGATCATGCGCTCATCCTTGTTAGGGTTTGGAAAGGCAACCACGCCCATGATATTTACCGGCTCACGGTCAGTCATTCTCTTTCACCTCTATCGTTCTAAAAAATAAGGCCGAGACATTCATCGTAGAATAATCCCGGCAAAGCGAAACGGCACGGTTTCCCGTGCCGCTCATTCGATGATTCGATTATCGTGCGCCCCGATCCTGCTTGACCGGATGCCTTTTGGTCGGGGCGTTCTTCAGCCTTTCCAGAGAATAATCCAGGATTCGCTCCTTGCGTTTCTCCAGCACGGTGCAATAGAAGCGTTTCTGCAAGTCCGTAATAAACGGCGTATCCGCAATGAGCTTGCGTATCCTTTCCATATCAATACGGGGAACAATGCGCTTCAATGCGCGGTTACAGTCCTCATTTTGCAGGGAAGAAATAAAATCAAAATACTTGATCTTTTTCCCGTTGACCATGATCGCAGAGGTGGGGATCTCGAAAATGCGGTAATTCATGTCCTGCTCGCTGGCAAGCACCGTTTCCATGATCTTTTCGTCCGCTTGGGGATACAGACTGCTGCCGCAGTCATAGACCGGAGCCAGCGTCATCTGATCCGTCCGCGCATCATAGAGGAAACCCCAATTGCCGTTATGCCGGTCCCAGTTGCCAATCATCGCATCTACAATGAACATATCCCAGAATCTCTCCGTTACCGCCATGCGGTCAACTGCATTTTGTTCCTCAAAGGTGTGAAGAATATCGGACAATTCCGTGCCGTAGCCGCTGCGCTCAGAGTCAATGATTTGGTTTTTCAGGGAGGCGAAATCCTGTAGGGTGACACCCGGCTCTGTAAAGTCGCCGCAGGCCACCACGATTTTTTCTTTCCCCTTTACGGTATAGGTGCCAAGCATGGTTTTCTGCACAGGAATACCAATGCTCTCATAGATCTGGCAGCCAAGGTACTCGGAAAAGCAGCTGTTGCTGTAGCTCATGTCCTTGTTTTTGGTGGGCGGAGGAGGAAATTTCAGCATATATTGCTGCCCCTCGTAAATCACAGAGATCTTGCTGCCGTTCGCTCCGGCATACATTTTGTTTCGCTTCGGAAGGTTTGTAAAATCAACGATTTGCATTTATTCACTCCCGTTCCATTCTCAAATATTTTTCACGGAGATACCACGCCTGCTCTGGGCTGATGATCTGGTTGACCTCCGCGCTGTTGATGTCGCTTTGCAGATTGCAGTAATCGCAGTCCCAAAGCGTATAGTCCTCGCCATTGTCCACCTTCTGCCATGCTTTCACCATGGCTTGGATGGACTCCTGCAAAAATTCCGGCAGTCCGCACTCCAGATAGCTGCGGTCTTTGGGAAGGCCCTTTTCGTCATAGGGCGAGGACAGCTTCATCATATCCTCCATCGTGCAGCCCAGAGCCTGCGCCAGCTTTTGCACCGTCTTTGCATTGCATCGCTCCATGTCGCTTCTTCCGGCGCATATATCCATGATCGTCGTCTTGGGAACGCCGCTGAGCTTGGATAGCTGATATTTTGAAAGGTTCCGCTCATTGAGCAAAGTCTGCAAGTCCATTTTCCGCACCTCCTGTTCTGAAGGGTTCTTGCGATACTTTCATTATATCGGCGTGCCGACTTACCGTCAATAGCAATGAGGCGACTTCTTTCTCACACCTTTGCCGGATCGTCACCGCTCTGTTTTATGCTCCCCAGATTTTCTCTCATGCGGTACACACCTCTGCCGCTCCATCTGCTTTTTGTATTCATTTCCGGCCCGTTCACAGAAATCCTCGATGCAGGAAGAACGGTCAGAGCGGTAATGTCCCCAAAAGAAATTGGGTGGGCCGTCCCCGTCGTTTTTGCAGTTGCGCTGCCATGTGACGAAGGGAGCAGGGGCTTTTTCACATTCGCCCATGACAAACTCGGCACTGCCGACGCGGACGCGGGCGGTGATGTGGTACTCCTGATTGACCATTTCCCCCACTACATAGCTGCCGTGTTCTAACTGGATGGTGCAGCTCCCATTTTGTGCAAAGGTCGCTGTCACCGGCATGATCGGAAGCCCGCGCACCAGATCCGGCAGCATGATGAACTGCGACCTTTGGCTCATCAGCTCTTGCGGCAGTTTGTCCATAGGCAGGTAAAAGTGCTGCATGCCCATGATCTCATAGGGCAACAGGAAACTGCTGACGGGATAGTACACGCTCATGATTGGGTCTTTGATATGGCCTTGGATGATGTTGGAATTCACATATCTTGCGTTATCCAAATACCATTGCGGGTTCGCGCCTGGTGTATTCCAGCCGAACATGGAGCCTGCCAGCATTGCCGCTTCCTGAATATCCGTAATGCCGCGCCGCACATTATGGCTGCTGGCGATCTCGCGGTTTTCCTCGCGGTTTCCGGTATCCCACTCAGAGGGATAATAGCCGCGCTCACCGCACCGGATGATAATAAGCTGCCCGCTGGACGGCAGAATGGAAAAACAGGTTTCCGGTAGCTCGTTCCTGCGCATCGGTTCGTTCCTCATCGCGCCTGCTCCTGCTGCCGCTTGCGATGCCAACCCTCCAGCAGCTTGATGATGACATCCTCCATCTGCTTTGGGGTGTAGCTGGATGGAAAGTATTTTTGCAGGCGGTCGTTGCGGATCGTGACCTTGCGCTCCAACGGCTTTTCTTCCCGCATGATGAGGTCGATGATGTTATTTTCCAGCTTACCCTCGCCGCTGAGCTGCTTGAGCCGTTGGGCCTGTCCCAACGACGGGGATACCTCATCGCGCTCCATAACCAGCAGGAGGTAGGTCTGTTCTTTTTCGGACAGGTGGGAGAGAAAATCCGCCGCGGGAACGAATTTGACGGTGCCGCTGTCCACGGCTTCCAGCAGGGGCGGGATCAGCTTGTTCAGGCGGATGTACCGTTGCACCTGCTTGCGGCTTTCGTCTGCCTGTTCAGCCAAAATGTCTACCGATGCTTTTCCACGAAAATCTTGGCCAACTTGGCCAGAATTTTTTGAGGGCCGCCCGGCCTGCCGTTTCATGGCGTCCAGCTTCAGCTTGTAGGCTTTGGCTTTCTCACTGGGCAGTAAGTCCTCGCGGTTGATGTTGTAATCCACCACCAAAATATCCGCTTCCTCGTCGCTGTAATTGCGGACAATAACGGGGCGGGTATCCAGCCCCACGGCCTTCGCACAGTAATCGCGCCGGTGGCCGGAGATGATCTCATACCCACCACTCTCGCGGGGGCGGACGATCAACGGCTCAGCGATGCCGATATGCTCGATGCTGTCCATGAGGCGCACCAGATCAGGCGTGGGGCGGTCGATGGTGTACGGCTGGCGGGAGTATGGGAAAACTTCTGAGGCAGGAACGATCTGAATCCGCTCCTGCCGGTCGGCCTCACGCTCCGCGTCCGTTTTGAACAGGTCATCGTACCGGGTCAGCTCGATGCCGCTTAATTTGCTTGCCAAGGCTCAACACCTCCCTTGTCAGATTTTCATACGCCAGCGCCGCCTTGCCGCTGCGGTCATGGTCGTAAATGCTTTTGTTTTCTACGCTGATCTCCGCTGCCTTGATGGACCGGGGAATTTCGCTTGCGAACACATGACCGCCGTAGGTCTTGCGGACAAGCGCGTTAATCTCCCGTGCCAATGTGGTGCGGCTATCCACCATCGTTAGCACGATGCCATCCACCTCCAGCTTTGGGTTGAGCTGCCGCTTGACGCGGGTGATGGTTCGCAAAAGCTGCTCCAGTCCTTTGGCTGGAAGATACTGCGCCTGCACAGGGATAATCACGCTGTCCGCTGCAGTCAGGGCGTTGATGGTCAGCATACCGAGGGACGGCATACAGTCGATGAGCGCGTAATCGTAGCGGTCTGCCACGGTGGACAGATATTGCCGCAGCACCGTTTCACGGCTCATGGTGTTGACCAGCGTAACCTCCAACGCCGATAGTTCAATATTGGCGGGGACAAGGTGGACGCCGGACGGGTGGTGCAGAATGCCCTCGTCGGGGGCGATGGACTGCTCCGCGATGATCTTTTCCATCAGGGTGGAGAGCGTGGGGGATAATTCGTCGGGCTGCGGCCAGCCCAACATCTGCGTGAGATTGCCCTGTGCATCGGCGTCGATCAGCAGAACTTTTTTACCTTGCCGAGAAAGACCAATGCCGAGGCTGGCGGCTGTGGTGGTCTTACCCACGCCGCCCTTCTGATTTGCCAGTGCGATTGTTTTCACGGGTTCGATGCTCCTTTCAGTCGTAAAATGGGTTTCAAAAAAGCAGAGCTGTTCGCTCTGCCTATCCGCTGTCATGGAAGTCGTGATTCACTTTGGCGCGGTAGTAGCTGCCGCAGGTAGCTGGGGCGTTGAACAGCATCTCCAGCAGATAGGCTTTGATGTTACGAATGTCCGCGGTGCTCTCCCGCAGGCAGTCCAGCACATACTCGATGTGGGAGGAATCCAGCTTCAGAAAACGCTCCTTCACTAACGCCGTATAAAGCTGCTTTCCGCCGATCCGCATGAAGCTGCCCTGTGTGCAGAGGACCTCCAGCATGAGGTCCGCGATCTCGTCGATGTCGTCGTAGGGATGCTGCCGGCGCAGGTGGTCATACTCGATGTTTTCCCGAATCTCTTTTCGGTATTCCTCGATCACCTCCTCCGGCTGCGCGCCCGGATGGATAGATGAATCAGTATTATTCAACTCAGTATTATTCTTATCAGTCTTATTACACTCGGTTTTTCCGAGGTCTTGACTTCTGATTTTCCGAGGTCCAGACTTCGGTTTTTCAGAACTCTTGACTTCGGTTTTTCCGAAGTCTGGATTTCGGCAGCTCGGAGGCTCCGCTTTCGGTGTATCCTCGCCTGGTTCGTCCTCCATGCCCATGAAGCGGAGAACATAGATTTTCGTCGGTCTGCCAAGCCCCTGCTTGACCCGCCTAATGAGGCCAACGCCTTTGGCCCTGTCCAGCTCCGCGAACAGCTTGACCGCCTTATCCGTCTTGCAGCAGAGCTGTTCGCACGCCTCCTCCAGCGTAAAGTAGATGTACACATGGCCGTCATCGTCCATCCAGCCGTTTCTCATGGACAGGCTCATGCGGTCCAGCATGAGGCCATACAGCAGCTTCGCGTCGGTGGAGAGCCGCCGAAAGTACGGCTCGGTGATCAGGAGCTTGGGGATGCGGAAAAAGGCGTATTGCTCGGCGTCCATGCCAAGATGGTACGCAAAGATCGCCTGCGGCATATCTGACACCTCCGTTCTGCCACAGATTTTATCTATCTCTCAACGGCGGTCTGTGGTATAGTAAAAGGGAGCATTGCCACGCAATGCTCCCTTACCGTAACCGGACCTGCCGGTGGATTCTTATTCAGTTTGACTTAACACATTACTGTCAGCCGTTTGTCAAATAATTGTGTTTCCCGCACGGGGTTTTCCCTTGATTTTGCCCTTATCAGCTCACGCGGTCAAGGGTAACAGCGTATAAAGGAAGATAATTTGGGATGGTTTTGATTTCTCAATAAATCCAGTAATTTCAATGCTTTGCGCCGATTTTGACGGTTGTTTATAACCGCCAATAACGGGTGAAATATTTGGACGGTGCGAATTCCCATTTGCTTACACCTCATTAAATGTTTTAAGGTCGCCATAAAGGGAGACCTTTTTGTAATCTCAGCTACTTTTTGATTGATGAAATGAGTGATGTTTGATATAATAATATAGATAAGTTTTTACATGAGGTGTCAGGATGCGGAACAAAAAACCTCCTTTTGAAATTACAAATGCGATGATCGACCATGTTGCTGAGATTGCAGAACTGGTTGGACGATTGACATCTACGAATCAGCTTTCAGCCAACCCTACTTTGCGGCGCGCCAATCGCATCCGAACAATTTATGGCTCCTTGGCCATCGAGCAGAACACGCTGACTCTGGAGCAGGTCACCGCCGTTCTCAACGGTAAGCAGGTTCTGGCTCCCCCTAAGGATATTGCCGAGGTTAAGAATGCTTATGAGATCTATGAGCGGTTGGACGAGCTTAATCCCTACTCTGTGGATGATCTGCTAACCGCTCATAGCATCATGACACGCGGTCTGGTGGATGAGTCCGGTGTGTTCCGTTCCAAGCCCGTTGGCGTCGTAGATCAGGAGGGGCATGTCCTGCATTTCGGCACTCTGCCGCAGTATGTCCCCGATTTGGTCATGGAGCTGCTGGACTGGGTCAAGAACAGCGATGTGCATATGCTGATCCGCAGCTGTGTGTTCCATTATGAGTTTGAACTGATCCACCCCTTTGCCGATGGAAACGGACGCGTTGGCCGCCTGTGGCATACGCTGCTGCTTTCAAAATGGAATCCGGCCTTTGCTTGGCTGCCGGTGGAGTCCATCATCCATGACCGTCAGCAGGAGTATTACGCGGCTATCAACGCCAGCAACGATGCTGGAGAGTCTACGGTGTTTATTGAGTTTATGCTGTCAGCCATCAAAGCATCGCTCATTGACGCAATCAGTACGAGTGATAAAATGAGCGATGGACCGATGGATAAAGCAGCAATGCGCTGGCGGCAGATTGAGAAGTTCCTAGAGACACATGAGTTTATTATGAATGCAGATGTGAGGGAGCTGTGCGGTGTTTCAGCGGCTACGGCGAATCGGATTCTTGCACGTATGGTAACAGATGGGGAACTTGTAAGATACCATAAGGGTGGTTATTGGATGTATATACCAAAGTTACAATAAGTATATAGTAATAGCCGTTATGATTTGAAAGAGGGAATTAGAATGTTATCTATTGCAATGTTCAACAATAAAGGCGGTGTCGGTAAAACCACCCTTCTTTGTAACCTTGCCAGCTATCTACAAAAAGACTGTGGGAAAAAAGTTTTGGTAGTTGATGCTGATCCTCAGTGTAATAGTACAACATACGCCTTGGACGAAGACTCGTTTTACGACGTTTATTATGAACCAAAACTTTTCACAATTAGCGATCTTATTCCACCCCTCAAACGTGGTAGAGGGTTTATAAATAAGTTTGATGCCATCCATTCTAATGGATTTGGATTTGATTTAGTGCCTGGAAATCCAGCACTTGCAACGTGGGAAGATTTTTTATCAAGTGATTGGGGTGATGTCGCAAAAGCTGAAATTCGAGGAATCCGCACAAATATGTTGTTTATTCATTTTCTATCCCTTTGTCAACAGTATGATTATGTTTTTTTTGATATGGGACCCTCGCTAGGTGCTATAAATCGAGCTGTTCTTTTAGCATGTGATTATTTTATCACGCCTATGTCATCAGATATATTTAGTCTATTAGCATTAGAGAATATTGGCGTGTCTATTAACAAATGGCGCACCGATTTTAATGCTGCATTTGAGCGCATTGGTCAAGACGATCGAGAAGATGTTGAACATCTAAAGTGTAGTTGTTCCATTAAATTCTTGGGTTATGTTGAGCAACAGTATATAACTAAAACAGATTCCGGGACGAAACGTGCAGTACGTGCCTATGAAGCCATTTTAAAACAAATTCCTACAGCAATGGAAGAAAAAGTTGTAACGCCCATCAACTCGGATAAATATGATGCAGTCGATTATAAACTCGGATCCATTCCGAACTATTATAGCTTAATACCTATGTCTCAAAATGCACACAAACCCATTTTCTCTTTATTAAATGTTGATGGTGTTGTTGGTGCACACTATCAAAAAGTAAGCGATTTCAAAAGTTTGATGGCCGACATTGCGAACCGCTTCTTCGAAAATTTGGAGGCTATCAAATGATTAGATGGCCAATTGAACTCATTGACGATATAGCCAAACGTAATTCCGTTCTTTATTTGGGCTCCGGTATTTCTGCCGCTTCAAAAAACGATAGTGGCAAGTCACCTGCAACATGGCGTAAATTCTTAGAAGACATTCTTGATGCGCGCCAAGAGAAATTAAAAACCTGCCATGATACAATTAAACAACTTCTCGACAAAGGAAACTATTTAACGGCTTGCGAGATTATTGTTAGGCATTTAGGCGAACGTGATTTTGGTGAATTAGCAGCTGATGAGTTTCGGCGTCCTGGATATCGTCCAAATGAATTGCACAAAATTATCTTTTCTCTTGACTCACGCCTTGTTATTACACCCAATATTGATAAAATATATGATCAATATGCAACAACACAATCGAATGGTACTGTAATTATCAAAACTTATCGTGATGATATTGCCCGCTACTTGCGTGCTCCAGATTATCTGATTATAAAAGCACATGGTACCATTGACGATACAGATCATATTGTTTTTACACACGGTCAGTACAGTAGGGTTCGTAATGACCATGCTGCGTTTTATCGAATGTTAGATGCTCTTTTACTTACTCACACATTTATTTTTTTGGGTTGCGGAATATCGGATCCTGATATCCAACTCGTTTTGGAAAATTTAAATTTTTCTTTCCCAGGATGTCGCCCACATTACATGGTAATCCCTGCAAATAATCTTTCTGAAGATGAATTAAACTGCATTGCAAACAATAGGAATCTGGAATTTCTCACATACGAAAATCCTGATGGATCACATTCTCAACTATTAGAAAGCTTAATAGACCTTGACAAAACTGTAGCGGAAAAGCGCCAAGAAATTGCTGGCTTAATTTCCTGGTAATAAAATCGATGAATGGCCGCTTACCTTAATTTCCTCACCGCTTACAATAATGGCGGCGCTACCCCTAACATGCCAGATGCCCGGAAACCCTTGATTTTCAAGGCTTTCCGGGCATCGCTTACATTAGTTCCGGCGCGATACGTAGCTGCGCGAGATCCCAAGCTTTTTTGCGACCTCGCGCTGCGTGCGGGGCATTTTCCCGCCGAGGCCATAGCGCGAGGTGATGACCTCTTCCTCCCGCTCCGTCAGGCATTCGTGTACAAGTTTTCGCACGCGCAGGCAGTCGTCCCGATCCTGAATATCGAGATACATCGTGTCCTCCACGCCGACAACGTCCATGAGATAGAGCGACTCGCCGTCGGAATCGGAATCGAGTGAATCGTTGAGCGACACCTCGCCCTGCGCCTTCTTCCGGCTGCGAAAGTACATGAGGATCTCATTCTCCACGCATTTGGCAGCATAAGTCGCAAGGCGAGTTCCCTTTTCCGGGCGATAGCTGGAAACCCCCTTGATAAGCCCGATGGTGCCGATCGAGATCAGGTCGTCCTGCTCGTCAGACTGCGTGTAGTACTTCTTGGCAATGTGGGCGACGAGGCGCAGGTTGTGCTCAACGAGCATATTGCGCGCCTCCAGATCGCCCGCAAGCATCTGCTCAACATATTTCTTCTCCTCCTGCGCGGAAAGCGGACGCGGGAACGAGCCGCCCGACAGGTGAAGCGAGAGCAGCATGGCGTGCGACAGCAGATAAAGTGCGATCGAAAGCATAAAAACTCCTCCTCTTTTCTTCATTTTATGGGCAGACGGGAAGTCCCTATGCGCAGCGCAAAGCGCGGCAATATGCCGCGCAGACTCCCCTGCATTTTGCGCAAAACATCTCAATTGTGCAAAATAACGCCGCATTTATTTTATTTTTCTTCTGCAAATTGTGAATTTTTTCCTCACTCTATTGATTTTTGGCATTCAAGCGCTATACTAAAACCAACTACAGAAAAAGGAGGAACTTTTTCATGCCCGCACGCAAAAATACTGCGCGGCTTTCCAAAAAGCCGCCGCTGTCACCGCAGGAACTCAAGCAGATCGACGCTTTCTGGCGCGCAGCAAACTATCTGACCGCCTGCCAGCTGTATCTTCTCGACAACCCGCTTTTGGAGCGCCCGCTGCGTGAAAGCGACCTGAAGCAGACCATCGTCGGCCACTGGGGCACCTGCCCGGGGCAGAACTTCATCTACACGCACCTGGATCGCGTTATCAAGCGCGACGACCTTGACATGATCTATCTCTCCGGCCCCGGCCACGGCGGCAACGCTATGGTTGCGCAGGACTGGCTGGACGGCAGCTACACGGAAGTCTACCCCAACATCACACGCGACAAGGAGGGCATGCAAAGGCTCTTCAAGCGTTTCTCTTTCCCCGGCGGCATTCCCAGCCATGTGGCGCCTGAGACTCCCGGCTCCATCCACGAGGGCGGCGAATTGGGCTATTCCCTTGCCCACGCCTTCGGCGCCGTGGCGGATAACCCCGATCTCATTGCAGCCTGCGTCGTCGGCGACGGCGAGGCCGAGACCGGGCCGTTGGCGACCTCGTGGCACGGCAACAAATTCATGAACCCGATCACCGACGGTGCGGTGCTGCCGATCTTGCATCTGAACGGTTTTAAGATCGCCAACCCCACCATCTTCTCCCGCATGAGCCACGAAGAGATTGAATGCTTCTTCCGCGGCTGCGGCTGGGAGCCACGCTTTGTGGAAGGCAGCGAGCCTGAGCTGATGCACCAGCAGATGGCCGCTGCGCTCGACTGGGCGATCCGCGAGATCCACCGCATTCAGCGCACCGCGCGCAAGAGCGGCAAGGCAAGCCGCCCGCACTGGCCGATGCTCGTACTGCGCACGCCCAAGGGCTGGACGGGGCCGAAGGAAGTCGACGGTCTGCCGGTCGAAGGCTGCTGGCGCGCCCATCAGGTGCCCATTTCCATGGGGGCGGAGGAAAAGGCGCATCTGCCGCTGCTCGAGAGCTGGCTGCGCTCGTACAAGCCCGAAGAGCTCTTCCATCAGGACGGCACACCGGTGGAGCTGGTCGCGTCCTTCCCGCCCACAGGCGCGCGCCGCATGGGTGCGAACCCGCACGCGAACGGCGGTCTCCTGCTGCGCGACCTGCGTACGCCGGACTTCCGCGATTACGCGGTCAATATTCCCTCTCCCGGTGCGGTAGAGGCACAGGATATGTACGTCCTCGGCACCTATGTCCGCGATGTGATGAAGCTGAACATGGACGCGCGCAACTTCCGCATTTTTGCGCCCGACGAAACGGCTTCCAACCGCTTGCAGGCCGTCTTTGAGGTCACCGGCCGCCGCTTCCTCGACGAGCAGATCGAGGGCATCGACGACCACCTCGACCCCGACGGCCGCGTGATGGACTCCATGCTCTCCGAGCATTTCTGCGAAGGTTTCCTCGAAGGATATCTGCTCACCGGCCGGCATGGCTTTTTCGACAGCTACGAGGCGTTTATCCGCATTGTGGACTCAATGTTCTCCCAGCATGCCAAGTGGCTCAAGATGTGCAATGAGCTGCCTTGGCGGCAGGATATTGCATCGCTCAACTATATCCTTGCCTCGAATGTCTGGCAGCAGGATCACAACGGCTTCACGCACCAGGATCCGGGCTTTCTCGACCACGTGGCGAACAAGAAGGCCGATGTGGTGCGCATGTATCTGCCGCCCGACGCCAACTGCCTGCTCTCCTGCTTCGACCACTGCATCAAGAGCCGCAACTATGTAAATGTCATCGTGGCGAGCAAGCACCCGCGCCCGCAGTGGCTGACGATGGAACAGGCCGTGAAGCACTGCACGCAGGGCATCGGCATCTGGGAATGGGCGTCGAACGACCAGGGGCAGGAGCCGGACATCGTGATGGCCTGCTGCGGCGACACGCCGACGCTTGAAACGCTCGCCGCCGTAACGATCCTGCGCCGCGAGCTGCCGGAGCTCAAGATCCGCGTGGTGAACGTGGTCGACCTCATGAAACTCCAGCCCCACACCGAGCACCCGCACGGTCTGACGGACGAGGAATACGACACACTCTTCACCAAGGATAAGCCCATCATCTTCGCTTATCACGGCTATCCTACGCTGATCCACGAGCTGACCTACCGCCGCCACAACCGCAACCTGCATGTGCGCGGCTACAAGGAAGAGGGTACGATTACGACTCCGTTCGACATGCGCGTGCTCAACGACATCGACCGCTTCGATCTTGTCATCGACACGGTGCGCCGTCTGCCGCAGCTCGGCAACCGCGGCGCCTACCTCGTCCAGAAGATGAACGACAAGCTTGTCGAGCACCGCCAGTATATCAAGGACAACGGCATCGACCTGCCCGAAGTGCGCGCATGGAAGTGGAACGACGGCAAGGGCATCGAGTCGTAAGAGAGGAGATTGCGTTATGCGCATTGCAATTCCCGTTGCGGGAGAAACCGTCGCGTCGCCGCTGGGCGATGCAGAGGGCTTCCGCTTCTATGAGGACGACCACGGCCGCATCGTGCGGCAGTTTCTCGTGCCGATGGAAGAGCGCAGCACGAAGGCCGCCATCGACCTTTTGGAGCGCTATGGCGTCGACGCGCTGCTCTGCGGCACGATCGACGAAAATGAGCGCATCGCCGTTGGCACGGCGGGTCTGATGCTTTTTCCCGGCTATGTCGGCGAAGCGGACGAGGCCGCGCTGCGTTTTTTGAGCGGCAGCATCGTGTCCGACCCGAATAACCACTGCAACGCCTGCGGCTTCAAGGGCGCATGCTCGCTGAAGGACAAGGGCGGCTGCGGCAAATAAAGCAGAAAAAGGAGCAAGCCAAAAGGCTTGCTCCCTTTTTACGAATGCTGTTATGATGCGGGGCGCGTGGTGACAAGGTAATCCGAGTTGATCCAACCGAACTGTCCGCCTACGGAGACGAACGTCCAGCCGTCCTGCTTGGCAGCCGCCTGCACCTCGGTGCCGAGGGAAACGGTCGTGATCTTGTCATAGCTCGTACCGGGGCCGCTGCGCAGATTCACGCCGCCTGTGGTGTAGTAGATGTAATACTTATCGTAAACCGAATTTGGCTTGACCGCAACTTCCGTGTGACCCGTGAGGTCGAGCCAATCGATCTTTTCGCTGTTCGTGCTGTCATTGCCCTGCGTGCCGCCGGTTTCACCGGCATCGCCGTCCAGCAGGCCGTCCTCACCGTTGGCAAGCTGATTGTCCTCGCCCGTCTGCGAGCCGCCGCGCAGCTGCTCGATCTTTGTCTGTGCATCGGCAAGGTCGCGGCGCGCGCCCTTGAGCTTGAAGGACAGAACGATCACCGTGATGAAGAGCACCAGCGAAAGCGCCAGAAGCCCCATAAAAAGCGTGTAAAGCGGATTGCGCCGCGGCTTGCGGCGGCTGACCCGACGTCCTTCCATAAATGATACCCCCTTATCGGTTTGTTCCTTTTTATTGTACATAATTTTCACAAGTTATGTCAAGTGGCTTTCCCGTTTAGACGCAGAAATTCATAAAAAGTTCCCGCCCGGTGCAAAAAAAGGAGATGGTCAAGGCCACCTCCTTTCAGCGGATTCACTTTTTGTTCGCGCGCTCCTTGTGCCGCTCGAGAAGCTCCTTGGGTTCCGCCTCGGCAAGCTTGCGCTCGCGGCGCTCGAGCACCTCCTTGGGCTTTTCGGTGATCGCGCCAGCCGCCTTGAGGGATTCCTTCGTTGCCACCGGGCCGACCAGCTCGTAGATGAGCACGGAGAAGAGAATGATGTTGCGGATCAGCTCGCCGTCCGCACCGAGCGCCTGCGCGCTCACGCACATACCGAGCGCCACACCCTCCTGCGGCAGCAGCATGATGCCAAGGTACTTCTGCACCGTGTGGTCGCAGCCCACCGCCTTGGCCGACCAGCGCGCGCCGCAATACTTGCCGGCCGAGCGTGCGATGATGTACACAACGCCGATGAACACGAGCACGCCTTGAGAAAAGACGCTCAGGCGCAGGTTTGCGCCGCTGATGACAAAGAACACCGCGAGCATCGGTGTGCTCCATCTGTCCGCACGCTCCATGAGATCATCGGACAGCGGGCAGATGTTGCAGAACACCGTGCCGAGCATCATGCACACGAGCAGCGGAGAGAAGCCGCACTCCACGCCTGCAACGGTAAACTCTACCGCGGAGAGGCCGACCATCAGGAAAATGAATGCAATGCTCAGCGAGAGACGGTTGGAGTTCGAGCGGAACATCGTCTCAAGCTTCGTGAGGACAAAGCCCGCGATCGCGCCGAGCAGCAGCGAGCCGACGATCTCGATGAGCGGAGAGAGCAGGATGCTCGCAACGCTGAACTGCGCGCTGTCCATCGCGCGGGCAATGCCGAAGGACACAGCGAACGCGATGAGACCCACCGCATCGTCGAGCGCGACGATCGGCAGCAGCAGGTCAGTGAGCTCACCCTTGGCCTTGTACTGACGCACGACCATCAGCGTGGTCGCGGGCGCGGTGGCGGTGGCAATGGCGCCGAGGGTGATCGCTGCGGGAACAGAGAGCACATCAGGGCGCATAAAGTGGAACACGACAAGCGCGACATCGACAAAGGCCAGCGCGGCAAGTGCCTGCAGAACGCCGATGACCATGGCCTGCTTGCCGGTCTTTTTAAGCTGGCTGAGGCGGAACTCATTGCCGATGGAAAACGCGATAAAGCCCATCGCCACATCGGAGATCATGCTCAGCGCCTCGACCTGATCGTAACCTGCAAAGCCAAGGCCGGGAATGCCGAGGCGGCCGAGCACGAACGGCCCGATCAGAACACCCGTCACAAGAAATGCCGTAACATCAGGCAGGTACCAGCGGCTGAAAATACGCGTCATCAAAAGCCCTGCGAGCAGCGCAAAAGCCAGATTCAAGATGGCAGTCATAGTTACACCCTCATAACAAATAATGGTGGGCGATCAATCCGCCCAAGGCTTGTATTGTAGTATGTTCGTGCACGAAATGCAAGCACTTTCTGCAAGTTTTCTGTCAAATACAGAAAAAACGACAGCTTTTTGAGAAAAAGCTGTCGTTTGGTTTTGTTTGCTCCGGTTCAGTCCGTATTCACGCGCACACCGGTGAAATAGCTGTTGCCAAATCCATCGGTGTATACGCCGCGCAGCGTATCGCGCAGCAGGTGCGCCGTGCCGTCAAAATACACCGGCGAAAGCGCCATATCGTCGAAAAGCATCATCTCCGCATCGTGAAGAAACGCTGTGCGCGCCACAAGGTTTTCCGATGCCGCTGCTACACCGATCAGCACATCGTAAGTGCCGTTTTCATAGTTGATCAGGTTCTGCTCGCTCTCGCTGCACCAGCGGTCAAGAAAGCCCATCGCATCATCATAGAGTGCGGTGATCTTTTGCAGCGCAAGCTCATAATTTTTCGTTTCCATGCGCGCATTGTATTCCGCCTGCGTCACGCCGCGCAGCATCACCGTCACGCCGAGCGTCGTACTCCACATGTTCTGCAGCGCCGCAGCCACGGCGTCATTTTCCGTACCGGTGACATACAAAAGCTCGATCGGCGGGAACATGCTCGTGCTGTAATAGCCCGCGTAGCTCAGCTCCTCACGTGCTTCCGCCTGCCGCGCGTTCACGTCTTCCTCGTCAATGCTGCGAAGCACGCCGCCGGTCGTGCGGAAGTCATCGTCCGTTTCACCGGAATCTGAAATGCCGTAGGGAACAAGCCCCGTGGCAGGCGTATTTTCCGCGCCGCCTGCTGCCGCAGCGGCCGCACGGTCGATGGCAAGATCGAATGCCTCGCGGGTATGTTCGTTTGAGAAGAGGTCGCTCTCGTGGTTATAAAGCACGCACGCCGTTGCATACACCGCCGTCGGCTTCCAGTTTTCATCTTGTGAAAGTTCGGCGATCACACTGTCGGGCAGGTGGGCGATATAGTCGATCTCGCCCGCCTCGTAAAGCTTCCACGCCTCTTCCGAGCCGGAAGCAAAAACAAAGCCAAGCTCATCTGGGCCAACCAGACGCGCTTCGTAATACTCCTCGTTGCGCACCGCCGTCAGCTTGCTGCTCTTGGACCACGCGCTCACATGATATGCGCCGTTGCTCACAACATTCGGCATATCAAAGCCGGCGCCGTCTTCCGTCAAATCGCGGCGCAGCGGCATCGTGGCGACCGCCGTGCAGATGCCCTCGATAAAGTACGCGCAAGGCGCGCTCAGTGTAACGACAAAGGTAGATTTATCCTTGGCAGAGACCTGAAGCTTTGCCTTGTTGCCGGTTTCGCGCACCTCGTCGTAGCCTGCCACCACGCTCATCAGCGAATGGTTCGGAGAATTGGTCGCAGGGTCGGCCAGGCGCTGCCAGGCGTAGACAAAATCGTCCGCCGTCACCTTCTCCCCGTCCGACCAGCGCGCGGTAGAGCGCAGCGTGAAGCGGTAGGTCACGGTGCCGTCATAGTTCGTTTCCTCGGTATATTCCTTCGCCATGCCGTTGGTGAGCATCACCTCGCCGCTGCCGTCGTCGCTCTCGCGCATCAGGTTTTCGTACAGGGCATGAAAAATGCTGTCGGCGTCCGTATCGGTGTTCATCGCGGGATCGAGCGAGTCGATCGCGCCGCAGACGCCCACGTTGAGAACGAGCTTTTCATTCCCCTGTTTTTTATTGCCGCAGCCGGACAACAGCCCAAGCAGCAGCGTTGTGCCAAGCAGCAGCGCTGCGATCCGTTTTATCGTTTTCATAGTCTCTCCTATTAGCAAAAGCGCGGTAAGCCGCCGCTCCAGTATCGTAACATGCGCTTCATTATAGCGAAATTTTCTGCTCTTGTAAAGGCAGGAGCGCGGAAAGTTACAATTTGTTACCAAATTATCGCCGCTGGCCTATGCAAAAAGGAGCATCTCTTAAAAAAGAAATGCTCCCTTTTGTTCTGCTCCCATGCAGTGGAAAGATCCTCCGTCAGTCTTCGACCAGCTTTCCGTTCTCGTCCAGATGCGCCTTTTTCACCTCGCCGCCGGTGTACTTGGCGATCGCGTCCAGACGCATGCCGGAGGGGTAATCCGACACCAGCGTGTAGGCGACGCCGCGGCGCTTGGCGCGCCCCGTGCGGCCGATGCGGTGCACGTAATATTCGTTTTCGAGCGGCACATCGTAGTTGAAGACGGCGTCCACATCGTCCACGTCGATGCCGCGCGCGGCCACGTCGGTCGCAACAAAGACCGGCAGCTCGCCGCGGCGGAAGCGCGCCATGACGGCCTCGCGCTTTTTCTGCGGAATATCACCGTGAATGCAGTCGACATCGAGTCCTTCCATCATCAAAAAGGCCTTGAGCCGCTCCGCCATGCCCTTGGTGTTGCAAAAGGCCATCACGCGCTCGTGCCCCTCGGCGCGAATGATCTGCGCCATGACGTGCGCCTTGTCGTTCTGGTCCACGTCGATGCGATACTGCGCAATGTCGGGCTTGTTCTCTTCTTTCGCCTGCACGGTGATCTCCTCGGGGTCGCGCTGATACATCCAGCTGATGTCCATGACCTCGCGCGAGATGGTCGCGGAGAACATACCGAGGTTGCGGCGGCTCTTGAGCTTGTCGAGAATGCGCGTCACATCGTGGATAAAACCCATGTCGAGCATGCGGTCGGCCTCGTCGAGCACAACGGTCTTGACATTGTCGAGCTTGACGGTGCGGCGCTTCATGTGGTCGCTCAGGCGGCCGGGGGTGGCGACAACGATCTGCGGACGCTTTTTGAGCGCGTCGATCTGCTTGCCGATGGGCGCGCCGCCGTAGAGACACACGATGCGCACGCCCGGAAGATATACGCACAGGTCGCGCAGCTCGTTTGTGATCTGCATGGCAAGTTCGCGCGTGGGCGCTAAAATGACCGCTTCGGTCTCCTCACTGCCCGGTTCGATATGCTCAATGATAGGAATGCCGAAGGCGAAGGTCTTGCCCGTTCCGGTGGGCGCCTTGGCAATGACGTCCTTCCATTCGCGCATCGGCGGAATGCAGCCCGCCTGCACGGGGGTGCTCTCCTCGATATTCTTCTTTTTCAGCGCGCGCTGTACCTCTTCCGTGAGGCCGAGCGAATCAAAGCGCACGCCCTGTGTGAATTCCATAGCGTTTTCCTCTGTTTTCTCATATTTTCAGTCATGCACGATTATATCATAGCTGTCAATACTGGGGAAAAGCACCGCCTGACGCAAAAAAGGGACAGCTTCGCTGTCCCTTTTTTGAAATATTTCACTTGTGTTCTACGTGCCAGATCGTGTCGGCGTACTGCGCGACGGCGCGGTCGGCAGCAAAGATGCCGCTGCGCGCGATGTTGAGAAGCGACTTGCGGTTCCAGTCCTCGCTCCTTGCATAGGTCTCCGCCATGCGCTGCTCGGCGGCGCAATAGGACGCGAAGTCCTGCAAGAGCATATACTCGTCATTCAGCAGCAGGCGCGAGGCAAGATCCTCGTAGGTGTTGCCATCGGAAAAGCCCTGCTTGAGCTTGTCGATCACGCAGCGCAGGTTTTCGTCGCGCGCGTAGAGCTTCTGCGGGGTGTAGCCCTCGCGCTTCAAGCGCACGACCTCGTCGGCGTGCAGGCCGAAGAGGAACATGTTCTCATCGCCGAGCACCTCGTGCATCTCGACATTTGCGCCGTCAAGCGTGCCGACGGTCAGCGCGCCGTTCATCATGAACTTCATGTTGCCCGTGCCGCTGGCTTCCTTGCCAGCGGTGGAGATCTGCTGGCTTACCTCGCTCGCGGGCATCAGATGTTCGGCGAGCGACACGCGGTAGTTTTCAAGGAATACCACTTGCAGCTTGTCGCGGCAGATGGGGTCCGCATTGATCTCGGCCGCCATGGAGTTGATGAGGCGAATGATGCGCTTGGCGACGGCGTAGCCGGGCGCGGCCTTCGCGCCGAAGAGGAACACGCGCGGCTGCATGGCGCGGCCGGGGTCGTTTTGCAGCTGCTGATAGAGGTAGAGAATATGCATCGCGTTCAAAAGCTGACGCTTATACTCATGCAGGCGCTTGACCTGCACATCAAAGATCGCATCGGTATTGAGCACGATGCCCTGCGTCTTTTTGACGTAGGCGGCAAAATCGAGCTTATTCGCGCGCTTGATCTCGCCGAGGCGGTTCAGCACGGCGGTGTCATCTGCATAGGCCTCGAGCTTTTTAAGCGCCTCGGGGTGCAGCAGATACTCATCTCCGCCCGCAAGCGCGCGCACCAGCTCATCGAGCCGCGGATTGATTTGCGCGAGCCAGCGGCGGTGGTCGATGCCGTTTGTCACGTTCTTGAACTTTTCCGGCTCCATGGCGCACTGGTACTTAAAGACATCATTGCGCAGAATGTCGGAATGCAGCGCGCTCACACCGTTCACAGCCATGCCGCCGGCGATGCAGAGGTTCGCCATACGCACCTGACCGTCCCAGATGATGGCAAGCTCGCTCGTTTTGGCGGGGTCGTGGTAGTAGTTTTCGATCTTTTCCTGATAGCGGCGCGCGATCTCCGTGAGGATCAGCCAGATGCGAGGCAGCAGCGACTGCATCAGCTCCTGCGGCCAGCGCTCAAGCGCTTCGGCAAGCACCGTGTGGTTCGTATAGGCGACGGAATGGGTGGTGATGTGCCACGCCGTATCCCAGTCGAGGCCCGCATCGTCCATCAGAATGCGCATCAGCTCGGGAATCACAAGCGCAGGGTGCGTGTCGTTGATCTGGATCACATTCTTTTCGTGGAAGTTCTCCGCCGTACCGTAGACCTCGATGTGCTTGCGCACGATGGACTGCACCGTGGCCGAAACAAAGAAGTACTGTTGCTTGAGACGCAGGCTCTTGCCCTCTGGGTGGTTGTCCTCGGGGTAGAGCACCTTGGCGATGGTCTCCGCCATGGCGTGCTGCTCCTGCGCGCGCAGGTACTCGCCCCTGGAAAAGAGCGACATATCAAGCGGCACGGGAGACTTTGCGTCCCAAAGGCGCAGCGTATTCACGTGATTCGTTCCATAGCCCGCGATCTCCATGTCACAGGGAATGGCAAGCACCTCAGTCGCACCCTCTGGCACGACGTGCAGCCGCCCGCCGTCCCAGAACTGGCGGATCGTACCGCCAAAGCGCACGGTTTCGGTCTCCTGCGGCTTCGGCAGCAGCCACGCCCCGCCGAGGTCCTTCCAGTTGTCCGGCAGCTCGACCTGCTGGCCGTCGACGATGCGCTGGCGGAAAATCCCCAGCTCATAGCAGATGGAGTAACCCGCGGCAGGAATGTCGAGCGTCGTCATGGAATCGAGATAGCACGCGGCGAGACGGCCGAGGCCGCCGTTGCCGAGGCCCGCGTCCGGCTCACATTCAAAGACGTCCGCTGCACGAAAGCCCAGCTCGTTGAGCGCCTCCGTCAATATCTCGCCGACGCCAAGGTTAAAGGCGTTTTTCATCAGGCTGCGGCCCATCAGAAATTCCATCGACAGGTAGTGTACCTGCCGGCGATGTTCCGCGCGATTCTCGCGCATGCTGTCCACGCTGCGCTCAGCCATCACATCGCGCAGGACAAGGGCGCTCGCGCGCATCATCTGCGCGTCGCTCGCCTCTTCCACTGTGCTGCCAAAGCTGACCTTCAGCTTTTCGCACAGCGCTTCTTTCATGTTCTTCACAGAGTCAATAGTCATAGATCCGTTCCTTTTTTTGTTATCGACAGATAGATTCGTAAATACGGCGGTATTCCTGCGCCGAGCGCGTCCAGCTGAAATCGGCTGTCATACCGCGCTTTTGCAGCGCCGCATAGGCGTCCTTGTTGTTGTGATAGAGGTCAATGGCCTCGCAGATCACATAGCACATATCGCCCGCGTTGTAGTTTGCAAAGGTGAAGCCGTTGCCCTGCCCGTTCCATGCCTCATAGGCGTGGACGGTATCCTTTAATCCGCCGGTCTCGCGCACGATGGGCACTGCGCCGTAGCGCATGGCAATCATCTGGGAAAGGCCGCACGGCTCGCTCTTCGAGGGCATCAGGAAAAGATCCGCGCCCGCGTAGATCTGCATGGCAAGCTCTTCGGAGTAGCCAAGGTGGACGGCCATGCGCCCGCCGTAGCGCCGGCAGGCATAGTTGAAAAATGTCTCATACTTCGCATCGCCCTTGCCGAGCACGACGAGCTGCACGTCCTTTTGCATGAAAGAATCGAGCGTTTCGCACACAAGGTCAAGGCCCTTGTGCGAAACAAGGCGCGAGACCATGGCAAGGACCGGCGTATCCGCTCTCTCCTGCAAGCCGAGCATGCGCTGCAGCGCCGCCTTGTCCGCCTGCTTTCCCGCAAGGTCGCCGGGCGAGTAAGATGCGGCAAGATTTTTGTCATGTGCGGGATCGTAGCGCTGCATATCGATACCGTTGAGCACACCGTGGAGCTTGCGCGCGTTCATGTTCATCACGTTTTCAAGCCCGTGGGCGAAGTAGGCGTATTTGAGTTCCTGGGCGTAGGTCGGGCTCACGGCGGTCACGGCGTCAGCCGTAACGATTGCCCCCTTCAAAAGGTTCACATCGCCGCTGAATTCGATCGTTCCGCCGTCGAACCAACCGCGATCGAGACCGAACAGATCCTCAAGCGTTTCGCGGCCGTAGCGCCCCTGATACTCGATATTATGCACCGTGATCACGGTGCGGATCCCTTTATAGAAGTCGTCGCGCACGGCCTCGTCCCTGATGTAGATCGGCACAAGCGCGCTCTGCCAGTCGTTGCAGTGGACAACGTTGGGCTTTTGCGGCAGGGACTTGAGCAGTTCTGTCACCGCGCGGGAGAAAAAGCCAAAGCGCTCGCCGTCGTCATAGTAGCCGTAAAGCTCGCTGCGGCGGAAATATGCCTCGTTATCGACAAAATACCACGTGACGCCGTCACGCTCAAGGGAAAAAAGGCCGCAGTAAACGCTGCGCCACGCAAGGCGTACGAATGTCCACCTTTCAAAATGGAGCTGATCGCCCCACTGGTTCTTCACGCGCTCGTAAAGCGGCAGAATGACGCTCACGCGGTCGCCGTTCGCGGCGAGCGCCTGCGGAAGGCTCCCCGCCACATCGGCAAGGCCGCCCGTTTTGCAAAACGGCACCGCCTCGCTCGTCACATACAGAATGTTCATACGAAAGCTCCTTTCTTCCGGTTGTTCCTCATCAGATGACGCTTCCCTTGCTCACAACAAGCGGGTAGCTTTCGTGTCCGATGAGCGTACCGCCGCCGCGCACACGCACGTCCTTGTCGGCGATAACGCACCTGAGCGTTACGCCGTCCTCCACCACGGTGTTTTTGAAAAGAATGCAGTTTTTCACGCTGCTCCCCTTGCCGACCTTCACGCCGGGGAAGAGAATGCTGCCCTCCACGCTGCCCTCGATCTGGCAGCCGTCGGCGATGAGAGAATCGACACAGTGCGAATCGGGCGCAATATAGGACGCGGCCTCATCGTCCTCCTTGGCAAGGATCGGACGCTCGGCGCAGAAAAGCTCGGCGCGCACGGCCGGGTTTAAAAGCTGCATGCTGCGCTCGTAGTATTCCTGCACCGTGCGCAGCTGCGCGGCAAAGCCGTTCCAGAGGAAGGCGCGCAGATTGAGTTCCTTCCCTTTCGCGCAGAGCACATCTCTGCGGAAGCTGTATTTATCCTGCGCAGCGCACTCGTCCACAAGGGAAATGAGCAGATCGCGGCTCAGAAGGTAGATCTCCAGGCTGCGGCAGCCGCTCGCCTTGTGCGGCGCGCAGCGCGTCTCGGTGATGCGGTCCGCTTCGTTGACGGTGAAATACGTGGCGTTTTCCACAAACTGGCCGCTCTCGGTGCAGACGCAGGTGATGTCCGCGCCGCTTTCGATGTGCGCGTCCAGCACCTTCTGCAGCGGCAGATTGATGATAAGGTCGCTGTCGGACAGGACGACGTACTTCTGCCGGATCTCGTGCAGGTACGACCGCACGCCCGAGAGCGCCTCCATCTTGCCGCGGAATTCCTCCACGCCGAACTTGCGCGCGTCGGCAAAGGGCGGCAGGAGCTTGAGTCCGCCGTTCTTGCGCGCCATGTCCCAGGTCTTGCCGTTGCCGATATGGTCAAGCAGACTCTGGTAGTTGCCGTGCAGCACGACGCCAACGTCTGTAATGCCCGCGCCCGCCATGTTGGAGAGCATAAAGTCTACCGCGCGGCAGCGCCCGCCGAACGGCACAGAGCCGGGCATGCGTTCCTCCGTCAGCTCACGAAGGCCGGGTGTTTTCGCATAGGCAAAGATGATACCGTGTAATCCGTTCATCGTACCGTCTCCTTTCCGTCCACGCTGCGCATCCGGTTGGCGGGCAGCACATAGTCCTCCGCCACCGCCGCGCCGGGGCCAAGCACTGTGATGCCCCAGTTTTCGGGTGCGACCGCCTCCGGCGGCTCGCCGACCAGCGCGCACTCGCCGACCACGCCGTTCTCGCCGATGATGGCATAGGAGACGCGCGCTCCCTTCCTGACGACCGCACCGGGCATCAAGATAGAATACTGCACGCTCGCGCCCTCCTCCACCGTGCAGCGCTCAGAGAGGACAGAGTTCTCCGCCTCGCCCTCTACCGTGCAGCCGCGGGCAATGACACTGTGCTCCACATGCGCCCTTTTGCCGAGATACGCCGGCGGCGCGGAGGTGGAGCGGCCGTAGATCGGCCAGTCCTTTTCGAGCAAGTCAAGTCCGCTGCCGGTGGCGAGCATGTCCATGTTCGCATCCCAGAGCGAATCGAGTGTGCCGACGTCCTTCCAGTAGCCGGAAAAGCGGTAGGCGGACATCTTTTCGCCGTTTTGCAGCATTTTTGGAATGATGTTCTTACCAAAGTCGTTGCTGCTCGTCTCGTCGCCCTCGTCCTCGATGAGGTAGGCGCGCAGCTTTTTCCACGTGAAAATATAAATGCCCATCGAAGCAAGGTTGCTCTTCGGCTGTGCGGGCTTTTCTTCAAATTCCGTGACCGTGTCCGTCCCGTCCACATTCATGATGCCGAAGCGCGGTGCATCTTCCCAAGGTACCTCCATCACGGAGATGGTGCAATCCGCCCCTGTCTTTTTGTGCTGGTCGAGCATCTTGGCATAGTTCATCTTGTAAATATGGTCGCCCGAGAGGATAAGGACATACTCGGGGTCGTACATATCGACAAAGCCGATGTTCTGAAAGATGGCGTTGGCCGTGCCCTTGTACCACGAAGCGCCGTCCGCGCTCTGATACGGCGGCAGGATATGTACGCCGCCGTCTGCGCGGTCAAGATCCCACGGCTGGCCGGAGCCGATGTAGCGGTTGAGCTCCAGCGGGCGGTACTGCGTCAGTACGCCCACGGTGTCAATGCCCGCGTTGGCGCAGTTCGAGAGCGGAAAATCAATGATGCGGAACTTGCCGCCGAACGGTACGGCGGGCTTCGCCATATTTTCCGTGAGCACATAGAGCCGGCTGCCCTGCCCGCCGGCAAGCAGCATGGCGATACATTCTTTTTTCACGCTTGTTCTCTCCTCCTTGTCACTGCTCGGCCAGAGTCTCTCCGGTCGGCTCCTCGCTCTTCTCCCCATGCCACTCGCCCTCGCCCGAGAAGAACGCCGCGCCGAGCGGCGGGATCTTCACGCACAGCGAACAGGGCTTCCCGTGCGACGGAATGCCCTCCGTTTCGATCGGCTCTTCGTTGCACCAGTCCCCTGTGCCGCCGTAGGCGGCAAGATCGGTGGTGAATACCTCTCGGTAGGTTTTTTTCGGCGGCACGCCAAAGCGGTACTCCGCCTGACCGACGGGCGAGAAGTTGACAGCGGCGATCAGCTCGCGTCCCTCCCGGTCGCGCCGGACAAAGACGACCACATTGTTGCAGTTGTCGTCGGCAACGAGCCATTCAAAGCCTTCCCACGAAAAGTCGATCGACCAGAGGGGACTCTGCGATAGATAAAAGCGGTTGATATCCTTGAAAAACTGCTGGGTCTGCTGGTTTTCTTGATTTTCGAGTAAATACCAGTCAAGCTGGGAAGCAAAGTCCCACTCGTGCCACTGCCCAAGCTCCGCTCCCATGAAGGTAAGCTTTTTGCCCGGGTGGGCAAGAAGGTACGCTGTGAATGCGCGCACGCCCGCGAGCTGCTGCCAGTCGTCGCCGGGCATCTTGCCGCGAAGCGAACCCTTCATGTGCACGACCTCGTCGTGCGAGATCGGCAGGACGAAATTCTCCGAGAAGGCGTACATCAGCGAAAAGGTGATGTCCTTGTGGTGGAACTGACGGAACCACGGGTCGAGCTTCAGGTAGTGGCACATGTCGTTCATCCAGCCCATATTCCACTTGAGGTTGAAGCCGAGGCCGCCGTCCTTCGCCGGGCGCGTGACGAGCGGCCACGCGGTCGACTCCTCTGCGACCATCAGTACATTCGGATCGACGGAAAACGCCGTTTCATTGAGCGCGCGCAAAAAGTCGATGGCTTCTAAATTCTCGTGTCCGCCATCTTTGTTCGGCGTCCAGCGGCCGTTTTCGCGCCCATAGTCAAGGTACAGCATGGACGCGACTGCGTCCACGCGCAGGCCGTCGAGATGGAATTCCCGCAGCCAGAACGCAGCAGAGGAAAGGAGAAAGCTCTTCACCTCGCCGCGGCCATAGTCGAAAACGCGCGTCCCCCACCCCTCGTGCTCACGCTTATTGGGGTCTGCGTATTCGTAGCAGGACGTACCGTCGAAGTCGATGAGGCCGTGCTCGTCCTTGCAGAAGTGCGCGGGCACCCAGTCAAGGAGAACGGAGATCCCCTTGCGGTGCAGGTGGTCGACAAAGTACATAAAATCCTTGGGCGTGCCATAGCGCGACGTTGCGGCAAAATAGCCGGTACACTGGTAACCCCAGGAATCGTCGAGCGGATACTCCGTCACGGGCATGAGCTCCACGCAGTTGTAGCCAAGATCCAGAACATAGTCTGCCAGCTCATGGGCAAGCGTGCGGTAATCGTAAAAATCACCGTTCTCGCGCCGCCGCCATGAGCCGAGATGGACCTCGTAAATATTGAGCGGAGAGCGGTCGATGGGCGCTTTCGCGCGGTTTTTGCGCCATTCGTCATCGCCCCAACGATACCCGCCAAGATCGTAGAGCTTGCCGGCTGTGCCGGGGCGGGTCTCGGCGTGGAAGGCGTAGGGGTCGGTTTTGAGCACCGTGTCGCCCCTCTGCGAGGTGACGGCGAACTTATACGTGTCGTAACGCTTCAGTCCCGCGACAAAGCATTCCCAAAAGCCGTCGGCGTTGCGCGTCATCGGGTGGTCGTATCCGTTCCAGGCGCAGAAATCTCCCACGACGGACACATACGCGGCGTTCGGCGCCCACACGCGGAACACGTAGCCGTCTTTTCCCGCCCGCCGCGTGCGGTGCGCGCCGAGATAGCGGTAGGCCTCGCTGTTCGTGCCGCCGTAAAAGGCAGCAGCGTCAAATCGTCTGCCGGTTTGCTTCATACCTCTTGTCCTTTCTCATCATAGAGCATATGAGACTGCATCACACCGCATGCGCCTTATTCCTCGTCCGGCGCGCGCTGCGCAGCGGCGCCGCCGAGGCCGAAATCCTCCTCCACGCTCGCCGTATCGCGGCGGAGCATGTTCTCCATCACGCGAATGTCGCTGTCAATATCCATCGCCTCGCTGCGGTAAAGGTCGTCGAGCTGCTTGTCAAAGCCCTTGATGAGGGCGTCCATCGTCTCTTCGATGCGCTCCTGCGCGCGGGAAAGATTTTCCCCCTCGATGCCCGCCTCTTCAAATTTGGCGTAGCTGTCGAGCAGCTTGAGCGTGGTGGGCAGATAGTAGTTGAGGAAAGTCGCGGCCTGCTGCTGCTTTTCCGGGTGCTGCTCCACCTCGCGGAAGATCTTGCCTGCGACAGTCTCAAGATGGTCGATCTTTTCACTCAGCGCGGGGTCGGCGATGCGGTCGTTCGCGCTGCGAATGGCGCGCAGCGCGCCCGCGTAGCCCTCGTTCGCTTCCTTGGGCGTGACGTTTGCCTTCTTCGCCGTTTCGTTCGCATAGTCGGCAAAGGCGTTGGCGTTGCGGAAGAACATTCCTCGCCCGCTGTCCAGATAAGCGCCCGCGCCGAGCAGCCCCTTTTCCACCATGAAGTCAAGATCGCTTTCGACCTTCTTGCGGCTTTTGCCCGTCACGGCGCAGAGTTCGTCCACAGCAATGTGGCTGCGCTTGCCCATCACGGCAAGGTAGCGCGCGACACGCGCGCTGCGGCGCTTCATCCGCTGCCCGGCGACAAGCATGGCAACGCCGCCGGCAAAGAAGCCGCACATAGGGAAAAGTTCTTCCATCATGTAGGAATACCAGCCGTAGGCGATGACCTCGCCCAGCATGGTCACAAGGCTGATACCAAAGATCGCAGTGATGGTCGCGCCGATGATTAAGAGGATGCGCGCGGTCTTGTCGGAAGTCTTCGGCGCGCGGTTCATCTTCTTCGCCGTCTGCACAACGGTCTTTTCTACCTTGTTCGTACTGCGCGCCGTAACGTTCGCGTTCGGACTGGTGCTCGTGCGCATGCCGCTGCGCGGTGCGCTCACCTTCTTCGGCCGGTCGGAAAGCTTGGAAATGAGCGCGATCAGGCCAATCGGCCACAGGCCGAAGGCAAAGAGCGCCGCAATGATGATCCAGCTGCCGATGTCGCCGCCATCTTTTTTCTTTGGCGTTTTGCCTCCCTCGTCGAAGTGAAACGAGCCGCTCTCGGGGTCGTACTCAAATTCCTTACTCATTTACTGTTTCTCCTTTTTTCGCCCGCTCTTGCGGCGCGCTCGCGTTCAAAGTCGATGATGTTCGTCTTTTTGCCGCTCTTTTCATCGAGCACATACAGTGAGTCGAGCTGCGACTTGAGGTTTGCCTTCACCGAGTCGATATAGTCGCGGCGCAGCTGTGCCTGCTCCTCGCGCTCATCGTCGGTCAGTCCCTCGGCCTTGGCCTTGCGCGCCAGCGCGTTGATGCGCGCGATCTTTTCTTCCATCGTCATTGCATTCTTCTCCTTACAAGTATCGGCGCAGCAACAGCGCCGTTCTTCCCTTTTTGCTGAGACCCCCGACCTCGGCGACCTCGAATTTTCCAAGCCCGCGCGCGGAGACCACATCTCCCTGCGCAACGGGCGCGTCCGCCTTGAGCGTTTCGCGGTGGTTGAGCTGTACGCGCCCGGAGGAGATAAGCTCCTGCGCCTTGCCGCGGCTCATCGAAAAGCCGCTCGCCGCCACCGCGTCGAGCCGCAGCGTCGAAACCGTGTCGCGGATCTCCTTGACCTTGAGCTCAGGGATATTCAAGCCAGAAAGTTCGATCTCGCTGACCGAGAGCTTCACCCGCCCCGCGCTCGTCACATTTTGCAGCAGATAGGGCGCAATGTCGCGCGAAACGATCAGGTCGCACGAGCCTTCCGACACCAGAATGTCGCCAAGCTTTTCTCTCGTGATGCCTTGCGCCATGAGCGAGCCGAGAAAATCCCGGTGCGTCAGCGTGTCCTCTTTGCGGTAGGTACAGCGCAGCGCCGTCATGGATTCGCTCTCGTCCGCTTCCTCCTGCCAGTCGGGCAGGAAAAAGAGCATTTTCCGCTCCGCGCGCTCATAACCGCCGCGAAAGGCGTAGCCTTCGTGAATGGCGGCGGCGTGTAGCAGCTCCTGCGCCGCGCGCTGCTCGGCGGGGCTTAAAAAATCTGTCGCCGCGGGAATATTGCGCTGCCGACTCTGCTCGCATTTATCGAGGATATGCGCCAGCAGCACGCGCTCCTCGCCGCTTTGTGCGGCGCGATCCAAAAGCTGTCTCCGATCCATCAGCATGCTCCGTTCTGTGTGCGCCAGAGGGAAGCGTACTCGCCGTTTTCCTTGAGAAGTTCCTCGTGGCTCCCCTGCTCGGCGATGCGCCCGTCCTCGATGACGAGGATACGGTCTGCCGAGCGAATGGTGGAGAGCCGGTGCGCGATCACAAGCGTTGTGCGCCCGCGCGAAAGCTCGTCAAAAGCATGCTGGATCTTCACCTCTGTCACGCTGTCGAGCGCGCTCGTGGCTTCGTCCAGAATGAGAATGGGTGGGTTTTTGAGGAAGATCCGCGCGATAGACACACGCTGCTTCTGCCCGCCGGAGAGCATCGTGCCTCGCTCGCCGACGTAGGTGTCGAAGCCGTGCGGCATGGCCATGATGTCGTCGTAGATCTCCGCGCGCTTCGCCGCCTCGACGATCTCCTCGTCCGTCGCGTCCGGGCGGCCGTAGCGGATATTTTCGCGTACGGTGTCTGCAAAGAGGAACACGTCCTGCTGCACAACGCCGATGGCGCGGTGGAGCGAGGTCTGCGTGAGGGCGCGCACGTCCTCCCCATCGATGCGGATCGCACCGCCGCTGACCTCATAAAAGCGGGGAATGAGCTGGCAGAGCGTCGACTTGCCGCCGCCGGATGGCCCCACGATGGCAAGCATCTCGCCGGGCGTAACATGGACGCTCACGTCATGCAGCACACCCTCTCCCTCTGTTCCCTCGTAGGAAAAGCTCACATGGTCAACGTCGATCTCGCCGCGGCAGTTCGTAAGCTCCTTCGCGTCCGGCGCGTCCTTCAGCGCAGGCTCCACGCGCATCAGCGCGGCGAAGCGCTCGAGACCGGCAAAGCCGCGCGCAAAGATCTCGGAAAAATTGGCGAGCTTGCGCACGGGGCTGATAAAAGCGGTGATGTAGAGCGAAAAGGTGATGAGGTCAATGTAGTTGATCTCGCCGCGCATGATGAGGTAGCCGCCCACCGTGATGACGGCGGCGGAGAGCAGCGTCATGAAAAATTCCATCGTCGCGTTGAATACGCCCATCTCATGGTGGAAAGCACGCTTGGAGACCTTGAATTCCTCGTTCGCGGTATTGAATTTGTCGATCTCCTCGTCCTCGTTGGCAAAAGCACGCGCCGTACGAATGCCGGAGAGCGACGACTCGATGCCGACATTGATGGCGGCGGTCTTTTGCTTTTCGTTGCGCGAAGCCGCGCCCATCTTGCTGCGGCGCGACATGATAACGGCGATAAACACCGGCAGAATGCACGCCACCACAAGGGCAAGCCGCCACTCGATGGAGAACATGATAACAAGCGCGCCGATGATCGTCAGCGTGGAGATGAGCAGGTCCTCCGGCCCGTGATGGGCAAGCTCCGTGATCTCGAAGAGGTCGCTCGTCAGCCGGCTCATGAGCTGACCCGTGCGGTTATGGTCAAAAAAGCTGACGTCCAGCTCCTGCACGTGAATGAAGAGGTCGCGGCGGATATCCGCCTCTACGCGGATACCGAACGTGTGCCCCCAGTAGGCGATCACATAGTACAAAAGCGCGCGTACGATAAACGCCGCCATCATCACGCCCATGACGACAAAAAACGCGTGGTACTGCTGCTGGGGCAGCAGGTCGTACATCGACTTGCGCGTGACCATCGGGAAGGCAAGGTCAATGAGCGCGACGATCGTCGCGCAGACAAGGTCTAAGGCAAACAGGCCGCGGTGCGGCTTGAAGTAGGCAAAAAGAATGGAAAGCGGCTGCTTTTTTTGAAATTCACGGGTCGTCATAATCAATTGCTCCTGAAAACACTTTTTCAAGGTAATTGTAGCACAGGCAGGAGTGCCTTGCAAGGAGGGCCTCTCCTTTTGCGCAAAAAAAGAACGGCCGAAAGGCCGCTCTTTTACCGCGTATTTTATTTGATGCGCACGATGATCGACAGCACCGCGCCGCCGACCGAGGCCGTCACGGTCGTGATGCCCGTCTTGATGGGAGAGATCGTACCGTCTGCCGAGATGGACAGAACGCTCGCGTCCGCCACCGCCCAGGTGGTGGCTGCGTCCGTTCCGAAAACGCTCAGACGAATGGATTCGCTCGGCTTGATCGTACAGTCGAAGGTGCCGTTCGCGTCCTTGGAAAGCGTCGTACCGACGTTGGTCTTGATGCTCAGCGCCGAGGCGTCCACCGTCGGAGTGACCGGAGTCGTCGTGCCGGGGTCGGTCGTTTCGCCGCCCGTCACATCGCCCACGTTCGGTTCCTCGCCGATACTCGGATCGGCCTCGCCGTCTGCGTCTGTATCGCCGTCGACCGGCTTGTTGCTGTCGTCCTGCACACCGGGTAACGGGTCAGCGTCATCGGGGTTGATCTTTGCGACGATCTTTTCGCCGAAGAGCGACCAGCTCAAAAGCAGCAGCACCACGACCAGCACCGCCGCCATCGCGCCGCGGGCGGAGTGGGTCTGCTTTTTATCCGAAACACGCCGGCCGCCGTTCTGTTTGCCGGAATTGTGCTTGCCAGAGTTGTGCTTGACCTTACGGGGGTGGTCGCCCTCCTCGCAGAACGGGCACCTGCGATAGCTGGGAGAATATTCTTCACCGCAGCGCGGGCATTTGAGAAGATCCATGCCGACGCTCCTTTCTTTTTGTCAAAAATCAAGTATCTGCCGCACAGCGCAAGCACGCTGTACTCCTTTACATAATACTTGCTTTTTTCTTCCGCGTCAACTGCAATGCGCAAAAAATTGTCGCTTTCCGCAGCGCAGCCTTGCAATTCCGTCAAAGTCTCCCTATAATTGACCTATAAAATACAATTCACGGAGGAAGCGGCGATGAACACCATCTTCATTGGCATTGCGGGCGGCACCGGCTCCGGCAAAACGACTCTCACCGAGCATTTGAAGCAGCATTTCGGTGACGATATCAGCGTCGTCCATCACAACAGCTATTATAAGCACCAGGATCTTCCCTTCGAAGAACGCTGCAAGCAGAACTACGACCACCCCGACGCTTTCGAAACGGATCTGATGGTCAAACAGCTCAAGGAGCTCAAATCCGGCAAGGCCATTCATTGCCCCGTTTACTCCTACGCCGACCATCAGCGCACCGAGGAAACCGAACTCATTCTGCCGAGCAAGGTCGTCATCGTCGAGGGCATTCTCATCTTTCAGGATCCCACGCTGCGTGAGATGCTTGACATCAAGATCTTTGTCGAGACCGACGCGGACGTGCGCATTCTGCGCCGCGCCCTGCGCGACGTGCGCGACCGCGGCCGCACGCTTGAAAGCGTCATCACGCAGTACCTCACGACGGTCAAGCCCATGCACGAGCAGTTTGTCGAGCCAAGCCGCAAGTATGCCGACATCATCGTGCTCGAGGGCGGGCACAACTTAGTCGCGCTCGACATGATCATGCAGCGCATTGCCAGCCACATTGCCTCGGAAGATTAAAAAAATGCAAAAGCAGAATTGATCTATGATCAAGGAAGGAATTTAACAGAGGAGTACGAATATATGAGAAAAGCGGCTATTTCTTCCATTATTGCTATTATCTCGGGATACCTTGGCAGTGCATTTGGAGCCGAAATAATGAATTGGCCGCAGCTCGGTCCAATTCTTGCAATTGTTGTAATGGGGGCTGTAATCATTACCTCTTTGGAAGAGGACAAATAATTGCTTGACAACTTCCAGTTTGATGAAATAAAGCAGACGGCAATTGATGGGGTAACAAGTTGTATGAAAATTCGAGAAGTGAACGAAAATAAAAAGCAGTTTATATCATTGTTGTTATTAGCAGACGAACAGGAAAGCATGATTGACCGTTATCTTGAAAAAGGAACGATGTATGTGCTTGAAGACAATGGTGTAAAAGCTGAATGTGTTGTCACGGATGAAGGTAATGGAATACTTGAAATCAAGAATATTGCGGTTGATCCGAAATATCATGGAATGGGATATGGCAAGGTACTGATTGATTTTCTTGCCAATAAATATGCAAAAGAGTATTCTATTTTGCAAGTTGGAACTGGAGATAGTCCACTGACAATACCATTTTATGAGAAATGTGGATTTGCTCGTTCTCACAAGATTTCAAATTTCTTTACAGACAATTATAATACCCCAATCTATGAGGGCGGTGTAAAGTTAATAGATATGATATATTTGCAAAGGCGTTTATAGCTTCAGGTTTGTCGAACTGATAAAAAATCCTTTCGGAACAAAAGGGCACTTCTATACTCTCTATCAAGGTGCGTCCTGGGGTGCTCCATTTTCCGTCAAGCTGTATACAGATGAAAAAACCGGCCGATGGTCATCGGCCGGTTTTACTGTTTTATGAGCGCTCGCCCTGGCATCTTCTCTTTTTGACTATTTTACACGCCTGCGAAGCGGAACACCACGCCGATCACGGCGGAAATGCCGATGAAAACGATCGGGTGCAGGTCTTTGGTCTTTTTGACGCAGCGCGTGAAGAAGAGCAGCGCCAGCGCAAGGACGATGCCGCGCCAGTTGATCGCACCGTCCCATGAAAACTTCATCAGCAGGGACTCGCCCGCCGACGCGCTCGTGATCCCCGCGATCACCTGGAGCATCACGCCCGCGCAGGCTGCGCCGATGAGGCCGGTGGAGGCCGGGCGCAGCCCGTAAAACGCATCGGCGACTGCCTTGCTGTCGCGGAACTTTGCAAGCATCGCCGCGACGATCAGGATAACGACGATCGACGGCGTCACCTCGCCGATGGTGGCGATGATCGCGCCGGGCACACCCGCCACCGTGTAGCCAACGTAGGTCGCCATGTTGATGCCGACCGGCCCCGGCGTGGATTCCGACACCGCCAGCATATTCATGAGGTCCGTCTGCGTGAACCAGCCGGTGGTCGCGCCGATGTCCTTGAGGAACGGCAGCGTCGCCATGCCGCCGCCGATGGCGAAGAGCCCTGTTTTGAAAAACTCCCAGTACAGGCGAAGATAGAGCGTCATTTCGCTTCCCTCCCCTCAAGCGCCTTGAGCGCGATGCCGGAAAGCGCCGAAAGCAGCACGAACCACACCGGCGAAACGCTCAGCAGCATACTGCCGAGCAGCACGAGCGCAAAGATGACCGCCGTGCGCTTATCGACCACGGATTTCTTCAGCAGCTTGAGCACGGCGTTCAGGATCAGCACGCACACGCACACCTGAATGCCGGCAAAGGCATTCTGTACCCACGCAAGATGTGCAAAGTTCGTGATCAACCCCGCGAGAACCGTAATGATGATAAGAGAGGGGAATACAACGCCGAGCGTTGCGGCAATGCCGCCGAGGACGCCCTTTTTCTTCTGCCCGATAAAGGTCGCCGTATTGACGGCGATAATGCCCGGCGTGCACTGACCGATGGCAAAGTAATCGACCAGTTCTTCTTCCGTCGCCCACTTTTTGTTCTGTACGATCTCGCGCTCAAGGATCGGCAGCATGGCCATGCCGCCGCCGAAGGTCATCACGCCGATCTTGGCAAAGGTGAGAAACAGCTCCCAAAGCATGTTCAAAGCCCCCTTATTCCACGTATCCGTAAAGGCCGCGCACCGACACTTCGCCCGTGCGAACGGTCTCGACCGTTCCGTTCTCGCGGCGCACGATGAGACCGAATTCCTCGTCCACGTCCAGCGCCGTAACCTTTTCCTTCGTATCCTGCCACAAAAGCTGTACCTCGCGCCCGATGGTCACGCAGCGGCGGCGGTATTCTTCAAGATACGCACTCGTATCGCCCGACTTGAGCGCTGCGTAGAGCGCGTCAAGTTCCTCGATCATCGCCGCGGCCAGTTCCGCGCGCGAAATGCGCCTGCCCGTTTCGCGCAGAATGGACGTTGCGATCTGCGCAACGTCGCCGTCAAAGTCCTCCTCGCACTGGCTGACATTGATGCCGATGCCCGGCACAACGTATTGCAGCGCGCCCGTTTCGCCCTCCACGCTCAGCTCGGTCAGGATACCGCAAAGCTTTCTGCCGTTGAGCACAAGGTCGTTCGTCCACTTGATCTGCACGTTCGTGCCGCCCACGCGGTCGACCGCGCGGCTCATTGCAACGGCAACGAGTCCCGTGAGCGGCATGAGCTGCGCGGGAGTGAGCTCAGGGCGCAGCAAAACAGAAAGATACACGCCCTTGCCCGCTGCGCTCTGGAAAGTGCGGCCGCGCCGGCCGCGCCCGCTCGTCTGCTCCGCCGCAACGGCGACCGTGCCGTCTGGCGCGCCGTCGAACGCGATGCGTTTTAAGTAAGCGTTGGTCGAATCAATGGTATCAAAACAGTCGATGCGCCCGCCGACCACCTGCACCCCGCCCAGAAAGCTGCGCACGGTCTGCTCACTGAGCACATCGGGCAATGCCTTGAGGCAGTAGCCGCGCCCCGGAACGGCTTCGATCTCATACCCCTGCGCGCGCAGCGCGGAGATGCTCTTCCAGATCGCCGCGCGCGTGATGCCAAGCTCCGCGCTGACGGCCTCGCCCGAGACGAAGCGTCCCTTTTCGCGCAGCAGCAGCGCCAAAACGGTTTCTTTCCCCATAGCGTCCTCCGTTACAAAATGTAACCGAAATTGTTACCTTTTTGAAGTTGACAGTTGGCGGCTTATCGTTTACGATTGACATAATATATCAAACACTGCGCCATTTCGCAGCCGCCGTCTTAGGATTGTAGCACGCTTGCCGCCGCATGTAAACCAAAATCTCGGTTTTTGGTTTACCCGGCGGCTTCTTGACGGATTTTCGACCCGGCATGCTGCGCTAAGCCGATGCGCCCCTCCCACAACATTTTCTGACAGGAGCCGTCCCGTGAGCTTTTCCGACCTTACTTTTCTTTTTTATTTTCTGCCGCTCTTCTTTGCGGTTTATTATCTCGTCCCCTTCCGCTGCAAAAATGCCGTGCTCGTGCTGGGCAGCGCCGCATGTTATCTGCTTGGCGCAGGCATGCGCGACGCGCTGCTTCTTTCCGCGGTGCTTCTTCTGCACTATTTTCTCGCGCGCTTGATGGTGGGGAGATCCCCACGCATGCGCAGGGGGCTGCTTGCCGCCGCGCTGTCGGCGGATCTGTTCTGCCTCGTCTATTTCAAGTACGCTGCATTTTTTCTTGAAAACTGGGGAAAACTGACTGGGCAGAGCTTCCCCCTCGTCAAGCTTATTCTGCCGCTGGGCGTGAGCTTTTACCTCTTCCAGAGCGCGGGATACCTCATCGACGTCTGCCGCGGCGCGGCGGCGGAGAAAAATCTCGTCGACTATGCCGCCTTTACGATTGCCTTTCCGCAGCTAACGATGGGGCCCATTCTGCGCTACGATGAGTGGCGCGGCGCGCTCAAGGAGCGCACGCTCTCGCGTGAGGACGCCTTCCTCGGCTTCGAGCTTTTTGCCGTTGGTCTTTGCTTCAAGGTGCTGCTGGCCGACCAGCTTGCGCCGCTGTGGGCCTCGCTTGAGCGCATCGGCTACGGCTATCTTTCTGCGCCGCTTGCCTGGCTCGGCGCGGCGAGCTACAGCTTGCAGCTCTACTTCGATTTTTCCGGGTATTCTCTCATGGCGATGGGTCTTGGGCAGATGCTGGGGCTGCCCGTGCCGCGCAACTTTGACCTCCCCTACACTGCCCGCTCGGTGAGCGAGTTCTACCGCCGCTGGCACATCACGCTCGGCACATGGTTCCGCGACTATCTCTACATTCCGCTCGGCGGCAGCCGCCGCGGAAGCGCGCGCACGGCGCTCGCGCTGACGGTCGTGTGGTTCTTCACCGGTCTCTGGCACGGGGCAAGCTGGAACTTTGTCCTCTGGGGCATCGTGCTGCTTTTCTTCATCCTGCTTGAAAAATTCTGCATCGGCAGCTTTCTCAAAAAGCACGCGCTGCTCTCGCACCTCTACCTTCTTTTTGTCATTCCGCCCACGTGGGTCATCTTCCGCATCACGAAGCTCTCCGATGTCGGCGCGTATTTCACCCGCCTGTTTCCGTTTTTCGGCACGCACAGCGCCGTGTCCGCGCAGGATGCGCTCAAGCTGCTCTCTTCTTACTGGTGGCTGCTGCTCCTCGGTATTCTCTTCTGTCTGCCGCAGCCCCGCCGCTTTTTTGAAAAGCACCGCGGCACGCCGCTCATCGATCTGCCTCTCTTTGTCCTCTTCTGGGTGTGCGTGTACTTCATCGCCACATCGACGGGCAATGCCTTCCTCTATTCTCGTTTTTAAGGAGATCGTTCATGTCCTCCCGAATCCCTTCTCTTCTGCTGCCGCTGTGCCTGTTGAGCGCGGTCACGCTCAATGTCTACCCGCTGCTTGATCCCACGGGCGTGTACGGCGGCTATCTATCAAAGCTCGACAAGAAAACGCCGCCCGTCGCAGCGGTGGCGCTCGCAGCTGCCGACGGGGTATATCCGTGGAGCGAGCCGAAAGCGCCTGAGCCGCCCCCCGCACCCGAGCCTGTTCCCGCGCCGGAGCCGGAGCCCGAACCCGAGCCCGACGAGCCTGCCTCCCCCTTCACCACGGTGGACGCGAGCTACTTTGACGACGCCCTTTTCATCGGCGACTCGCACACCGACGGCTTCAAGGACTACGCGGGTCTTCCCAACGCCGACTACCTCTGCCACAACGGGCTGACCGTCTGGTCGGCGGTGGAAAAGGCGGAGTTCCCCGGCAGGCAGACGCTCGCCCAGGCGCTAAGGGGCAAGCACTACGGCAAGATCTACCTGATGCTCGGCATCAATGAGCTTGGCGCCGGCACGGCAGAGAGCTGGGCCGCGCAGTACAAAGTGCTGCTCGATGAAATACGCGAGTTGCAGCCCGACGCCATCATTTTCCTGCAAGCCATCTTCCACACGACGCAGGAAAAGTCGGATACAACATTCTTCAAAAATTCGACCATCGACGCGCGCAACGCGGAGATACAAAAATTTGCTGACAACGAGACGGTCTTCTACATCGACTGCAACCCCGTCTTTGACGACGACACCGGTGCGCTGACGGCGGAATACTCCGGCGACGGCGTGCACGTCAAGGCTCCCTACTACGTGATGTGGCGCGACTATCTTTTTCAGTTCGGCGTGGTGCGATGATCGCAGCAACAAAAAAGGAACCGCTCTTTGAGCGGTTCCTTTTTTGTTATTTTATTCAGTGTTCTACCTTGTAGCCACGGTTCAGGCGCATTTCGAGCGCGTCGAGCTCGCTGTAAAGCTCCGGCGGCACCTTGCCGATCTTTTCGTAGTAGGCGCGCGCGTCCTCGCACTCCTTGAGCCAGAGATCGCGGTCGACCGAGAGGAGTCTGCGCATGTCGTACATCGACATATCAAGGCCCTCCATGTCGATGTCGTGGGTGTTCGGCTCGTAGCCGAGCGCGGTCTCCGCCGCGCCGATCTCATTGTCGGCACGCGAGATGATCCACTGCAAAACGCGCATATTGTCGCCAAAGCCGGGCCAGGCAAAGTTGCCGTCCTCGTCGGTACGGAACCAGTTGACGTTGAAGATCTTCGGCGGCTTGGGGATCTTCTTGCCCATGTCGAGCCAGTGCTGCCAGTAATCGCCCATGTGGTAGCCGCAGAAGGGCAGCATTGCCATCGGGTCGCGGCGCACCACGCCGACCTGACCGGTCGCCGCAGCGGTGGTCTCCGAGGCCATGATCGAGCCGATGAACACGCCGTGCTGCCAGCTGAAGGACTGGTAGACGAGCGGCGCAGTCTTCGCGCGGCGTCCGCCGAAGATAATGGCGCTGATGGGCACACCCTCGGGATTGTCAAACTCCGGGCTCAGGCACGGGCAGTTGCGCGCCGGCGCGGTGAAGCGGCTGTTGGGGTGGGCGGCCTTTTCGGGGCTCTGCGGCGTCCACGGGCGGCCGCGCCAGTCGATCGCGCGGGCGGGCGGCGTCTTGTTGAGCCCCTCCCACCAGACGGTGTTGTCGCTCAAATCGAGGGCGACGTTCGTAAAGATCGTATCCTTGTGCGTCGAAATGAGCGCGTTGGGGTTCGACTTCATCGACGTACCGGGCGCCACACCGAAGAAGCCGTTCTCCGGATTGACCGCCCAGAGTCTGCCGTCCTTGCCGACGCGCAGCCACGCAATATCATCGCCCACGCACCAAACGCGCCAGCCCCAGCGCTGAAGGCCCTCGGGCGGGATCAGCATGGCAAGGTTCGTCTTGCCGCAGGCGGACGGGAAGGCCGCCGAGATGTACTTGATCTCGCCGCGCGGGTTCTGAATGCCGAGGATCAGCATGTGCTCGGCCATCCACCCCTCCTGACGGCCGAGGTTCGAAGCAATGCGCAGAGCGAAGCACTTCTTGCCCTGAAGGACGTTGCCGCCGTAGTTGGAGTTCATCGAAATGATGGTATTGTCCTGCGGGAAGTGGACGATGTACTTATTGTCCTTATCAAGGTTGCACTGGCAATGCAGACCCTTGATGAAGCCTGTATCGTCACCGAGCGCATCGCACACGGCCTTTCCGACGCGGGTCATGATGTGCATGTTGAGCACGACATAAATGGAGTCTGTCAGTTCAAAGCCGTACTTGGCGAACGGCGAGCCGATGATGGACATGGAATACGGGATAATGTACATGGTGCGGCCCTTGTAAGCGCCGTCAGCCAGAGCATACATCTTCTTGTACATTTCCTTCGGCTCCATCCAGTGGTTCGTGGGGCCTGCGTCCTCTTCCTTTTCGCAGCAGATGAAGGTACGGTCCTCCACGCGCGCTACGTCGTCGGGGTCGGTGCGGTGCAGATAGCAGCCCGGCAGCTTATCCGGGTTGAGCTTGATGAGGATCCCTTCTCTGACGGCCTGCTCGCGCAGCTCACTGATCTGGTCTTCCTCTCCCGTGATCCAAACGATCTTGTCCGGCTTGGTGATGGCGGTCATCTCGTCGATCCACGACAATACCGCCTTGTTGTTCGTCAAATTCGTCATTGTTCTTTTCCTCGCAGCATTTTCACGGCACAAAGGAAATTTTTTTGCACCGCGTCTTGTGTGGCGTGCCGTGCCGCGCAAGGCGGCAGAGAGCGAACCGATGCACAGGAAAATGGTTGCTATTGAGTTTGACTCCTTTCTACCGCAAATTGTAGCAGAATGTCTCATCAATAACAACCATATAGCTTATTATTTTTTTGAATATATCGCAGCATGTTATCGCAGTAACGCGCCGATCGCGGCGGCGAGAGCCGCAAATTCCGTAAGGCCCAGTCGTTCGCCGCGGATAGTTGCGTCAAGTCCGCAGGAGGTGATCGCCTGCGCAAGCTGCTCTTTTGTGAGCTGCGAGCCGAACGCCGTCATCAGGCTGTTGACGAGCGTCTTGCGCCGCAGGGCAAACGCGCCGTATACCACGCGGAAGAAGAGCTTCTCGTCCTCCACCCTGACAGGCGGCTCCTTACGCACCACGGCGCGCAGCACGGCAGAGGTGACCTTGGGCTGGGGCTCGAAGCACTCGCGCGGCACGGCGAAAAGATACTCCGGCTCCGTATAGTACTGCATGAAGACGGAGAACGCGCCGTAGGCGCTCGTGCCCGGCGCGGCACACAGCCGCTCGGCGACCTCCTTCTGCACAAGCACCGTAATGCTCTCAAAGCACTTCGCCTCGATGAGCGCGGTGATGGCGGGGGTCGTGATGTTATACGGCAGGTTTGCGCACACGATGGGCGTAAGGCCCCCGAACTTTTCGCGCACCAGCGCGGGGATATCGGTCTTTAGAATATCGGCGGAGACGACCTCGAAGTTATCGTAGCGCGCCATCGTCTCTTCAAGTATCGGCAGCAGCGTCTTGTCAAGCTCCACGGCAACGACCTTCCCCGCGCGCTCGCAGAGCTCATGGCTCAAAGCACCGATGCCGGGGCCGATCTCCAGCACGCCGTTTTGCTCGCTTGCGCGCGAGTTTTCGGCGATCTCGAAGGGAATGGCGGGGTCGATGAGGAAATTCTGCCCCATGGACTTGGAAAAATGAAAACCGTGGCGCTTCAAGAGCGCCTCGATGGCAGCTTTGTTGTTGCGTTCCATAGCGTTGTTCCTTTCTGCGCTTTGGGCGTAAAGAATCGTGAAATTATTTTATCATATTTTGCGCAAAAGAGTAGTAAAACTTTTTTTCCTGTGATAAAATGCAGCAATCTCAGGAAAAGAGGGATATTCTCATGGAGCTCACACCGCAAATTCTGATCGTTGTTCTGCCGCTCATCTTTCTCGGCGGCTTTGTCGATTCCGTTGCCGGCGGCGGCGGACTCATCACACTGCCGGCCTACCTCATGGCCGGTATCCCGGCTCACCTTGCCGCCGGAACGAACAAGGTTGTCAACGGCTGCGGCACGCTGACCGCCACGACCAAATATTTCCGCAGCGGCAAGATCCTGCTGCGCCCCGCCATCGTTGCGGCTGTCGGCGCGCTGATCGGCTCGGCACTCGGTACGGAGCTGGCCGCCGTCATCTCGGAAAAGACGCTGGAAACGCTGATGCTTATCGCGCTCCCCTGCGTGGCCGTCTTTCTCACAGTGAAAAAGGATTTCGGCAAGGACATTCCCGCAGAAGAGCGCCCCGTGTATTCTGTCAGGCGCGAGGTCGTCACCGCCGCGCTCATCGGCCTTGTCTTCGGCTGCTACGATGGGCTGCTGGGCCCCGGCACGGGAACCTTTATGATCCTCGGCTTCACGGGCTTTCTCTCGCTCGACCTCATCACGGCGGGCGGCTGCGCCAAGGCGAGCAACCTTGCCTCCAATGTTGCCTCCGCCGTTGTGTGGATCCTGCACGGCAGCGTTTTTTGGAAGCTGGCGCTGCCTGCCATCGCATGCAGCATTCTCGGCAACTATCTCGGCGCGCGCTATGCCATTCGCGGCGGCAGCAAAAAGATCCGCAACATGATGTTCGTGGTGCTGGCGCTTCTTTTCATCAAGATGGGCTATGAGCTGCTGTTCTGAACCTGCGATCGATCAAAAAAAGACGTCTGGAAAACCAGACGTCTTTTTTCTTGCTCCTTACATCAGTCGAGGAAGTAAACAGTCGAATTCCTCTGGAGACCGAACTGCTTGCACTCCTGATAGGTGTTCATATAGAGGTCGACTGCCGCACCGCGCACGCCGGTATCCTCGGCAACGGCGTTGCCGTAGGTGTAGCCGGTTGAGCCGACGATGAACATCTCGGTGCCGAGGGGGATAACCTTCTTATCCACCGCAACGGTGCCGACATGGACGGTCGTACCCGTGGCGGTTCTGGTGCCCACGCCGCCGTAGCCCGCGGTATAGGCCGTGCAGGTGACCTTCATCGAGCCGGAGAAATGAACGGAATCACCGGACTTCATCAGAAGGTAGCCGCTGCCGTCGTCCTCATAGGCGACGGACTTGACCGTATCGCCGCTCTGCGCGCGCTCCACGAGCGTGCCGACATAGGTGATCTCGGCAACGGAGGTGTTGTTCTTCTCCTCTACCGCCTGACGGGAGACAAACTGACCGTCTGCGTACACGACCTCGTAGACAACATCGCGCGTACCGTCGATGCCCTGCTGCACGACCTTCGTTTCGCCCTTGGGCAGGCGGTAGGAGGTGGTGGTCATCGTGATATGCTCCGCAGCCTCGGTATCCGTTTCGTAGTAGGTAAAGTCGGAAGCGACTGTGATCTCGACCGACTCGCCGGAAACATCGACCAGCACCATCTCAAGGGGGCTGACCGAGATTTGCAGGCGGCGCAGCAGCTCGCTGACGCGCTCGCCATTTCTTGTGGTGGCGTACTCAATATCGTCGCCGTGCGTCACCGTTACCTTTTCACCGGCAGGGAGCGTAACTTCTGCGTCGGCGCTCTGCGCGCCCGTGACGATAACGCGCTCCTGCGGGATGTCCGTCGTGCCGTCGAGCACGCTGACCGTATCGCCGTCGGCGATCAGATACAGCGCGTTCGCGCGCAGCTCGGGCGAACTGTTCAGCAGCATCACCGCGGCGAACAGCACGAAGAACATCGCTCTCCGGCTGTGCGGGGCTGTGAACAACTGTTTCAAAAACTTCTGCATGAAATACTCCTTTTTTCGCGGCGTGAGCCGCCGCAGCTTCGCGCAGCGGGGGAAATGCGCTGCGCCCGGAAAAAGATTACAATTTGTAACTTTTCCAAAACATGCTGGCAGTATACCGCTCGAAAAAGGATTTGTCAAGTTCTCGCCATTCTTTCGACAAAAGTTCTGTTTTCTTCTATTATTTCGATATTATTGGAACTTTCTGTTTGTAAAAATCAGATTTTGCGCTCATGAAAACAGCATTTTTCAGGTTTATGTAAACTTCTATCACCCCTCCCCCATGCCGCGCCGCCACGCTGCGAAAGAACCGGCAGCCTCCTTTCCGGTGCATTTGTTCCCTCGAAGCGGGGCAAAAAATCTCTGCGGGCAGTCCGGGTGTGTCCCGCCGCCTTCCCCCGGCGCGTCAAAGGCCGGAAAAGCCTTGCAAACACTGTCCTTTTTGCTCGTCAGCACCGCCTTTGCCCCGCACAGAAGAAATGCAGCGTCTCCCGTGTCCGCAAAGGTCACAGGGGACGCTGCATGCAGCAAATTGCATCGCCGCAGAGCGAAATATGCAAGTTTGACTTTTTAAAAATTCATTTATCGAAATTCAATTATGTCAACCCGTATTTTCAATTTTTGTTGGCAAGTCCAACAAAATCAAGCATTCTTTTTCCCTTTTTCCGCCAAACGGACGGCAAGGGAAGAAGTTACCGATCCCGACTTTTTCCGTTCGTTTCGCCGTGAAAATGAAGGTAAACAGATGCCGCAGCGTCTTTTGGCAGCACACGTTCGAGGGCGAACATGTCCGCCTCTCGAATTGCCTTGACGCTCTTGAACGTCTTGAGCAGCGCCTGTGCGCGGACCTTGCCGATGCCGGGAATGCCGTCGAGCGCCGAGCGCGTGGAAGAGCGCGTGTGGCTCTCGTGGTGAAAGGTGATGGCAAAACGGTGCGTCTCCTCCTGGATCTGGCCGATCAGGGCAAAGACGTTCGGCGCGGCGTGCAGGTCGATCTCGCGCCCATCCGCCGTGACAAGCGCGCGCGTGCGGTGGCGGTCGTCCTTGACCATGCCGAAGATCGGCACACGCACATGCATCTTGGCGCACACACGCTCGGCAACGAGCGCATGCGTCACGCCGCCGTCGATGAGCATGACGTCCGGCAGGGGGCTGAACTTCTCATCGCCGTCCAGATAGCGCTGGATACGGCGCGTGAGCACCTCCTCCATCGAGGCGTAGTCGTCGGGATGGGCCGAGAGGCTCTTGATCTTAAAGCGGCGGTAGGCGCTCCTTTTGGGCTTCGCCCCCTCGTAGACGACCATGGAGGCAACAATGTCGCTCGCGCCGGTGTTGGAAATATCGTAGGACTCCATGCGCTCCGGCGGCGCGGCAAGCGACAGCATGCCCGCAAGCTGCGAAAGCGTGCGGTTTTCCCGCTCCTGCGCGGTCGTCACGCGCTCCACGTCCTCGCGCGCGTTGCGCTGCGCCATGGCAAGAAGCTCCGCTTTCTCGCCGCGCTGCGGCACATGGAGCGTCACCTTGCGCCCCGCGCGCTCGGTCAAAATCTGCGCAAGCTCGTCCGCGCCCTCGATCTCGCAGGGCAGCAGGATTTCACGCGGCAGGACACTCTTATTGAGGTAATACTGCGGCAGCAGCGCCGAGAGGATCATCTGCTCGCTCTCGTCCTGCGGTGCGGCGAAGAGGTTCAGGTCGCGCCCCGTCACGCTGCCGTCCTCGATGTGCAGCACGGCGCTGCCGCATTTGAGCGCCCCGCGGTAAACGCCCCAGATGTCGGTGTCGGCGCAGATGCCGGCGATGACCTTCTGGCGTTTGCCCAGCACCTCGATGGCGCGGATGCGGTCGCGCAGCGCCGCTGCCTGCTCAAAGTGCAGTGCCTCAGCCTCGCGTTCCATCCCCTCGCGCAGCGCGCGCGTGAGGCGGCGGTAATGGCCGCCCAGCAGCTCTTCCGCCTGACCGATGCGGCGCAGATATTCCTCCTCGTCCGGCGTGCCGCGGCAAAATCCGTCACAGCGTCCCATGTGATGGTTGAGGCAGGGACGCTCCTTGCCGATGTCGCGCGGAAACACGCGGCTGCACGTCGGCAGCCGGAAGGCCGCGCAGATCGCGTCGATCGCCGCGCGTGTTTCGCTCCGCCCGCCGAACGGCCCAAAGTAAAGCGCGTCGTCGTCCGCGGGTTTAGAAACCATTGTAAAGCGCGGATAATGCCCCGTGCCGAGGCGCACAAAGGGATAGCCCTTGTCATCTTTCAAGAGGATGTTGTAGCGCGGCATGTGCTGCTTGATGAGCGAGTTTTCCAGGATCAGCGCCTCAAACTCGCTTGAAACGAAGATGGTGTCAAAGTGATCCACCTGCGCGACCATGCGGCGCGTTTTCTCGTTGTGGGAGGAACCCTCTTGAAAATACTGACTGACGCGATTTTTGAGTTTTTTGGCCTTACCGACGTAGATGACCTCGCCGCTTTTATCCATCATCAGATAAACGCCCGGTGCGAGCGGCAGGTCGTTTGCCTTGTCGAGCAGCTCCTGCTTGGTCATAGGCCGCTTCCTCCTCTTGTCTACATATATAATAGCTAATAGTATATCAGGTCGAAACCGGAAAATAAAATGGAAAAAGGCGGCTTCTTTTGAAGCCGCCTTTCCTGATCGTGTTTTATTCGCCGAAATTGCTGGAAACCAGCTCGCAGAGAGCCGTCACAGCTTCCTTTTCGTCAGCGCCGTCGGCCAGCAGGGTGATGGTCGTGCCCTTGACGATCCCGAGGGACAGCACGCCCAGCAAGCTCTTGGCGTTCACGCGGCGCTCATCCTTCTCCAGCCAGATGCCGCTCTTGAATTCGTTGGCCTTCTGAATGAAGAACGTAGCGGGACGGGCATGCAGGCCTACTTCATTGTTGATCGTAACATTCTGAGTATACATCGTTACTTCTCCCTCTCCAAAAAAATCTTTCGGACTTTATCGTATCATATACCATTTAGGGCAGATTCGTCAATGCCAATTCGCGCGAAACGGCTCGGATTTGGCAATAAACACAGACAAAGTGCTTCCCTGGGCAGGCATTTATTTCAACTCGACCACAGTGACGCCGGACTCGCCCTCGCCGTAGTTGCCGAGGCGGAAGCTCTTGACTGCCTTGTTGCGCTTCAGGCTCGCATGCACCGCCTTGCGCAGCGCACCCGTTCCCTTGCCGTGAATGATGGTCACCGTTTCAAGATGGGCCATCACGGCAGCGTCGATATAGTTGTCGAGCACGCTCTCGGCCTCCAGTGTTTCCATGCCGCGAATGTCAAGCTCGCGCGCCGCGCTCGCCGTGCGCAGGATACGCTGCGAGGGAGCGAACTGCGGCTGCTTCTTCGCTGTTGCCGCGCGCTCGGCCTCTTCGATGAGGCGCACCTCATCGGCTTTGACCTTCATCTGCAAAGGCCCTGCCTTGAGCGTGAGCGTATCGCCCTTGACGGCTGTGACCTCGGCCTGACGCCTTGTGCCGGGGATCTCGACAAGGTCGCCTTCCCGAATGGGGCGTGAGGGCTTGGGAATGGGCTCCGCGCGCTCATCACGCAGACCCACGGCATCGCGCGCCTCCTTGATGTTGTGCATGATCTCGGCGCGCTGGGCGTTCATCTGCTGGGCGTCGAGCTTTTTCTGCTGCTTGCGCAGCGCGTCCAGCTCGCGGAAAGTCTCGTCCGCGGCGGATTTCGCCTCGGCAAGCAGGCGCTTGGCTTCGGCCTCGCCGCGGCTGCGGGCGTTCTCCTTTGCCTTTTCCATCTGCGTGCGGAATTCACGCGCCTTGCGCGCGTCTTCCTCGCGCTGGGCATAGAGACGGTCGACCTCCGCTTTCTCCTTTTCGAGCTGCTGTCGCTTCTGCTCCAACTGCGTGAGCACATCTTCAAAATGGATGCTCTCGCTGTCCATCTGCGCCTTGGCCTTTTCGATGACGGTCTCAGAAAGTCCCAATCGCTTTGAAATGGCAAAGGCATTTGACTTGCCGGGAATGCCGATGAGCAGCTTGTAGGTCGGGCAGAGGGTCTCCACGTCAAATTCGCAGCTTGCGTTCTCCACGCCCGCAGTCGTCATGGCAAAGGTCTTGAGCTCGGCGTAGTGCGTCGTCGCAGCGATCTTCGCCCCCTGCGAGCGTGCCTGCTCAATGATGGCGATGGCAAGCGCCGCGCCCTCGACCGGGTCGGTGCCCGCGCCCAGCTCATCGAAGAGAATGAGGCTGTGGGTATCCGCCTCGTCCAGGATCTGCACGATATTCTTCATGTGCGCAGAGAAAGTCGACAGGCTCTGCTCAATGCTCTGCTCATCACCGATGTCGGCCAGGACGGCGGAGAAAATGCTCACGGCGCTGCGGTCGTCACAGGGGATATGCAGCCCGCACTGCGCCATCAGGCACATGAGACCGAGCGTCTTTAAGCTCACGGTCTTGCCGCCGGTGTTCGGGCCTGTAATGACAAGCGTATCGAAGCTGCGGCCGAGCTTCCCACAAAATATCGCGGCTGAAGCTTGCCGCCTCGCCGGAAAGGGCATAGAGAATGCGGTCGATCTCCTTTTCTTCTTTCGCCTCGAGTTCCTTGAGCTCGTTGTTGGCCTGCACCACGCCCATCGGCTCGACGAAGATCGTCGCGCCGCTCGAGGACGTGTCGTGCACCAATCCCGGCAGCTCCGCGCGGCACTCTGCCTTCACCGGCACGACGAAGCGCCCGCCGCGCTGCGTGATGAGCGCGTCCTGCAAAACGTTGCGGTAGCTCGGGGAGGAAATGATGCGCTGCAGGATCTGGCGGCCCTTGGCCGCCGCCGCACGCTTGTGGCGGCGAATTTCCGCGAGCTCGGGCGAGGCCGCGTCGGCGATCTCGTTTTCGTCGAGGATCGCGGTCGTGATCTTCTCCTCCAGAAAGCGGTTCGGGTGCAGGGAGAGGAAGAGCTTGTCGATGACCGTGCCCTCCTCGTCCTCCCTGTAATAGTCCTGCACGCGCCGCACATTGGCGAGCAGCCCCGCGATGTCGAGAAGCTCCCGCGTGTTGAGCATGCCGCCGCGCTCGGCGCGCGAGAGCGACTCGCCCACATCGCGCACGCCGCCGAAAGTGGGACTGCCGCGCAGCAGGATCATCTTGCGCGCCGCGTCGGTCTCGTCGAGCAGGCGGTTCACCTCGCCGAAGTCGTCCGACGGCGTCAAACTGCGCGCCCGCGCCTTGGCTTCCGCGCTCACAGCGTGACGCTCGAGCATTTCCAAAAGGCGCGGCAGCTCCAGCACGCGGATGGATTTTTCAAACAGTTCACTCATAGTTTTCTCCGAAATTTCAATTCCGATTCGTAATGATTTCGACAGATAATACGTTTAGTCGACAGTTTTCATGCTTTTGTAGAAGTCCAGCGTCTTAAATCGCCGGTCCAGCTGTACCTGCGCAAAAACCTCGCAGGCGGCGGCAAAGCGCTTTTCCGTCTCTCCCGTGAGGGAAAATGACAGCATGCGCTTCGGCTCTGCAAAGAGCACATGGCGCATTGCGGCGAACGATCCCGCGTCCAGCGGCAGAAGCCCCGCTCCATGATACGGCGCGCATTCCCTGCACAAAAGTACCCCCTGCTGCGCGTCGAACACCGGCTCTTTCGGGTTGTGCGTGCCGCAGACGGCGCAGCCGTCGAGCAGCGGCTCATAGCCGGAAAGCGCAAGGAGCTTGAGTTCAAACGCCGCCTTGACGATGCTCTGCGGCTTTTCAAGCTCGCTGAGCGCATAGAGCGAATTGAGCAGCAGCGACAGAATTTCCGGCGCGGGCTCGTCCTCCGCCGTGACGCACTCGGTCATCTCGGCAAAATACGACGCAAGCGAGAGCAGTTCAATATCCTGCCGCACACCGTCGAACAGCGAGATCGTCGACGCCTCGTCAAGATAGTACCAGTTGCCGCGCTGATAAAGCGTCAGCTCGGAAAATGCCAGCAGCTCGCAGCTTGCCGCGATGCGGCTTCCCTTGCGCCGCGCGCCGCGCGCGACGACCGCGATCCGCCCGAGAGAATCGGTCAAAATATTCAATATGTAGTCGGCCTCCTTCGTCGCCGTCGCGCGAAGGACGATGCCCTTAGTAACGATTTTTTCCATGGCGGCGCAGCACGTCCTTTCTCTGCTCGCGGCGGCGCGAAGCGCTGCTCCCCTCACGCGGGGAACAGCGTTCATTCCTTGCAGGACCGTCTTTCCATCGCCATGAGATAAAATAGCGGCTGCCCGGTCTGCATAAAAAGCGCCAGATATCCTTCTTCCACTGCCCTCACCTCATGCTTAGCATGAGGAAAGAAACCAGCAATATGGCTGGGAAAATTTTTTACTGCTCGTCGTAGCCGAACGAGCGGATATAATTCATATTGTCTCTCCAATTCTCCTTGACCTTGACCCAGGTCTCAAGATAGACCTTCGTACCCATGAAGCGCTCGATGTCCTGGCGCGCCTCGGTTGAGATCTTTTTGAGCATCGCACCGTTTTTGCCGATAATGATGCCCTTGTGGCTCGCCTTTTCGCAGTAGATTGTCGCGTCGACCTCGATGACCTCGTCGTCGCGCTCGATGAAGCGCGTGATCTCCACGGCCGTGCCGTGCGGAATTTCCTTATCCAAGTTGCGCAGCAGCTTTTCGCGCACGATCTCGGCAACGACCTGACGGTCGGGCTGGTCGGTCGTCATGCCGTCTGGGAAAAGCTGGGGACCTTCGGCGGCGTACTTCGAAAGCTCGCTCATCAGCTCTTCCAGCCCCTCGTGCGTGCGCGCGGAGATGGGAATGATGGCGTCGAAGGGATAGGCCTCACTGTAGGCCGCGATGACGGCGAGCAGGTCGTCCTTGCGCTCGATGGTATCGATCTTGTTGATGCAAAGAATCGCCGGCAGGTGCGAGGCCTTGATCTTTTCGATGAGCTCCGATTCTGGAATGCCGACGTGCGGCACGGGCTCGACGAGCAGCAGCACCGCGTCCACGTCCGCGATCGACTCGCGCGTGACCTTGACCATATAGTCGCCAAGGCGGTTGCGCGCCTTGTGGAAGCCCGGCGTATCAAGCAGCACATACTGCGTGTCGCCGCGGTTCACCACGCCGTAGATGCGGTTGCGCGTGGTCTGGGGCTTGTTGGAGACGATAGCGATCTTCTCGCCCACAAGGGCGTTGGTCAGGCTGGATTTACCGACGTTCGGCCGTCCGCAGACGGTGATCATAGCAGTCTTTGTTTTGTTCATGATAGGTGATCCTCAACTTTCTTTGTTCGTTGAACATTTTATTATTTTCTGCCAAAGCAGGTCACTTTTCTCTTCCGATCCAGACCGCAGAGGCGGCAACGACGGCTGCAAGGACAAGCACCGCCGATTCCACATATCCAAACGGAAGCGTACTGATCAGCATCCCGCCGAACACAAGCGTCCCGACAAATGCAGCCAGCACTTTCAACAAGATATAATCGTCTTTCATTTCTCTTCGCTCCTTCTCTGTTTGTTGTATTGGGAAAATCTTACCGCGTAAGGTCGAGCAGCGTCATGATGCGCTCTTCATGCTCGCGCATCTGTTTCTTCATGGGGCCCTCGTCCAGATGGTCGTAGCCCAGAAGATGCAGCACCGAGTGCGTCACAAGATAGGCAAGCTCGCGGCGGTTGGAATGGCCGTACTCCTTCGCCTGCGCGGCGACGTGCTCGAGCGAGATAACCATGTCGCCGAGCGGTACAAGCCCCGTGCCGGGGTCGGCGTCCTCCGTCCCCGGCAGTTCTCCGGGCGAAAGCTCAAACATCGGAAAGCTCAAAACGTCCGTCGCGCGGTCGACCTCGCGCATCTCGCGGTTGATCTCGTGAATGGTCTCGTCGTCCGTCAGCTCCACGTCGATCTCGCAGGGAAAGTCCACACCCTCGGCAGTAAGCGCCGTGCGGATGACCTTGCGGATGAAGGCGCGCTTGCTGCCGCTCACATCGGGCACGTTTTCCGCCGTAATGGGGATATAATGTCTCTTTGCCATCACTTTTTCCTCTTTTCGTTCCGTGCAGTCTCATAGTCCGCGTAGGCCTTGATGATGCGCTGCACCATCACATGGCGCACCACGTCCTGATCGGTAAGCTCACAGATGCCGATGCCCTCGACGTCCTTGAGCACGCGCACGGCCTGCTTGAGTCCGCTCATCTTGTCCGCCGGCAGGTCGATCTGCGTCACATCGCCGGTGATGACCATTTTCGAGTTGAAGCCCATGCGCGTCAGGAACATTTTCATCTGCTCGCAGGAGGTGTTCTGCGCCTCGTCGAGGATGATGAAGCTGTCGTCCAGCGTGCGGCCGCGCATGTAGGCAAGGGGCGCGACCTCGATGTTGCCGCGCTCTAAATACTTCTGGTACGTTTCCGCGCCGAGCATATCGAAGAGCGCGTCGTAGAGCGGGCGCAGGTACGGGTCGACCTTGCTCTGCAAGTCGCCCGGCAAAAAGCCGAGGCGCTCGCCCGCCTCGACCGCGGGGCGCGTTAAAATGATGCGGTTCACCTTGCGCTCGCGGAAGGCCGCGACCGCCGCGGCGACGGCAAGATAGGTCTTGCCCGTGCCGGCAGGGCCGACACCGATGGTGATGGTATTTTTCAAAACGGACTCGATATACCGCTTCTGTCCGATGGTCTTGGGCTTGATGGGGCGGCCCTTGGAGCTGATGCAGATAACGTCCTGCGTCAGCTCGCTGATGCGCTCCTCCTGTCCCGCGCGCACAAGCGAGATCACGTAGCGCACGTTCTGCTCAGTGATGGGCTCGCCGCGGTTCGAGATCGTCAGCAGTGCTTGCAGCGCCTTGCAGGCGAGCATCGTGTCCTCGACCTCGCCGTTCACGCGCAGCTCGCCCTCGCGGTTCGACACCGTGACCTTGAATTCCGATTCGATCAGCCGCACATTCTCATCAAATGAGCCGAACAAATTGACCGCCTGTTCCATGCGCTCGATGCTGATGCGCTGTTCCATGCTGTGTTTCCTCCTGAAAAAATGCTATCCTTCGTTGATCGCAACCGGCACTTCTTTGCCGATCTGCTCCTCGCACTCAGCCGAGAGCGTGATAAGGAGCGCGCCTCCTTCCACGGCGGTGGAAAAGCGCCGCTGTGTCACGCTGCCGCTCTCGCCCAAGAGGGCGGTGAGATACGCTTCCAGCACGGCCTTACCCTGCCGCTCGGCATCGCCGCGCGGCCGCGTGACCATTTGCGGCTCATACGGCAGCAGCGTTTCCGTTTCCCATGTAACAGGCAGGGAAAAAACGCCGAAAAGCGACCAATGTGTTTGATTCTTTATTTTATCACAATCAACATCGCAAATACTACTCCCTTTTGCGTTAATTTTCAACCGCTTCTCGCCCCAGATGAGCGTGTGGCTGTGCTTTTCCGCGCCGGTGTAGACCTTTTCCTCATAAGTGAGCGGCACGCGGACAGTGAGATCGTACCACGTTCGCGCCCAGACTTCGCCCTTACCGGCAAGAAAGCGCGTCGTCACGCTCGGTTTTTCCGTGCCGCCGGTATCCACCACGCCCGCGATCAAAAGCTGCCCTTGCTGCACGCTCGTGCCGGGCAGGACTTTCTTCTCTCCGTCCAGCGCGCGGACTTTCGTAACAAGCCCCGCCTTCGCCGCGATCACATTCGTCGGCTCGCTCTCGTTCACCCGCTCCGGCGCGCGCACGCGCTCGCGCACCTGCACGTAGGCTCTGCATCCGCGCACATTCACCGCAAGCCAGCAAAGGTCCTTGAGCTCGGGCAGCACGCGGTTGCAGATATCCTGCGAGCGGAACGAATAGCGCAGCGTTCCGCGGTGTACGCCGTGCTCGCGCAGCGCGTGCAGGATCGTTTCCGTCGGCACAGTCTTGTTGCCCGAGACCTCAAAATCCCAGATAAAAAGAGAATTGACAGCGAGCAGCGCCGCGCAGAGGATCCCGCCCGCCATGAGCGCATGGCGGCGGCGCAGGCGCGCGAAGAAAAACGGCGTACCCGCCGTGCGCTCGATGCTCACCTCCGCTCCGCAGCCCTCGGCAGCGCGGCGCAGCGCGCGCAGGTCACCGCGCGCCACGCAGAACGAGAGCGTGGCCGCGTCGAGCCAGTTGACGTCCCAAAATTCAATACCGCGCGCGGAGCAGAGATTCAGCATTCGCTCGGGATACGCGCTCTTGGCGCGCACACATACGCTGCCGCGCAGCAGCTTGACGGCTTTTTTCAGCATACTTCCCTCATCTCACATATTCCACCGCGTCGATCTTACCGAAGATACGCAGCTCGCTGTCTGTCATGCTGCGCAGCGTCAGTTCCCGCCCGCGCACACGCAGAATGAGTGAACCGGCGCCCACATCGATCTGTTCTGTTCCGTAGGACAGAATGCCGCTGTGCCCTTCCAGAAAAAGCTGCCGGTCGCCCAGCAGTTCCACATGGCACAGCCCCGCCACAATGTCCGCCGGCAGGTCGAAAAGCTCCGCCATGCGTGCCATCATGCGCTGCGGCCGTTCGTTTCGCTCCACTGTCCTCATCTCCCTTTCGGGCAAAGTTTATGCACGCGCTCCGCGCGATTTGCCTGTCCTACGCGGGGCAAGTTCCGCCGCCGCGATGCATAGACTTGTCTCAAAAGGCGAGGTGAGGAAAATGAAACTGCATGAGTTTTTATTGCCGGGCGCGGCGCTTTTCTGCCTTCTGGCGCTGCTGCTTTTACCCGAAGAGGGCGCGCAGGCCGCGCGCGACGCGCTCGCGCTGTGCGCGCAGACGGTCGTTCCGTCGCTGTTCCCGTTTTTTGTGCTCTCGGCGCTGCTGGCCTCCGGCAGCGCGTCGGCGCTGTTTGCCTCGCTCCTCTCGCCGCTGATGCGCCCGCTGTTCTCCCTTTCCGGCGCGGGTGCGTCAGCGCTTGCGCTGGGGCTTTGCGGCGGCTATCCCGTCGGTGCGCGCACTGCCGCCGCGCTTGTGGAAAACGGCTCGCTGCCGCGGGAGGAAGGCGAGCGGCTGCTCGCCTTCTGCAACAACGCAGGGCCGGGATTTCTGCTCGGCGTGTGCGGCGCGGGTGTTTTTTCTTCCGTCCGTGCTGGCGCGGCGCTGTATCTCATTCATGCCGCCGCGGCGATTTTCTCCGGCGTTCTCATCTGCCGCGCGCTGCCGCCGGTGCCGTATCATAAAACAAGGGTACAGGAGGGAAAACGACAGCGTTTTTCCACCGTTTTCCCACTTGCGGTGCAGAGCGCGCTGTCGGGCTGCCTGAACGTGAGCGCATTTGTGGTGTTTTTCACGGTGCTCGTGCGTCTGCTGCTGCACTTTCTGCCGCCGCAGTTCGCGTCCTCTCTGCTCTGCTCGCTGCTGCTCGGTTTTCTGGAGCTGACGAGCGGCACGCTGTCTCTCCCCGCCTCACGCGCAGGCTTCCTCGCCTGCGCGGCGATGCTCGGCTGGGGCGGAATGAGCGTCCATTGCCAGACGCTCAGCGCGCTGTCTGGCTCCCCTCTCACCGCGCGCTATTATTACAAGGGAAAAGCCTTGCAGGCGCTGCTCTCGATGCTGTTCGCCCTGCCCGCGCTGCCGTTTCTCTTTCCCTGACGCTCACGGCTCCTTCCCTGTGATGGCGCTCGCCACCTGCGATACAACATCTGCCACCGCATCGTCAAAAAGGTGCATGTACACTGCGCTCGTCACCGAGGTAGAGCTGTGCCCCAGCGCCTTGGAGATACTGAACATCGGCACGTTCTGGCTGTTGGCGACGCTGGCAAAGCTGTGGCGCAGGCCGTGCAGCGAGATTGGTGGCAGCCCTTGCTCTGCAATAAACTGTGCAATGCGCCGGCAGAGGATATCCGGCTGATAGGGCTTTCCCGCCTCGTTTACGGCAACATAGCCTTCAGGGTTATATGCCGCATTTTCTTTTCGCCGCTGCTCCCATTCGCAGTGCAGACGGTGCAGCAGCGCTTCAAGGTCTTCGCTGCCGCGGAAGGCCAGCCGCCGCTCGGAGGCATAGGACTTCGGCGCTTTTTCAAGCGCCCTGCCGCTCACCGCCGTGCGCACCTCGCAGATCGTAAGCACGCCCCGCTCCAGATCGACATTGCGCCACTTGAGCCCGCAGATTTCGCTGCGCCGCAGCCCGAGACAGCCCGCAAGCTTAACGGCGATCTCAAGCTGCGATCCCTCGCTCGCGCAAAAAAGTTTCCGCAGCTGCGATGAATCGTAAAAACGGTGCCGGGGCGCTTCATGCGCAGGCGGCGTGACCAGATCTGCCACGTTGTCTCTCACGATCCCCTGCCGTACTGCCGCCCCCAGCGCCGCATGCAGCAGCACATGATGCTTGCGAATGGTGTTGTTGGCAAGGCCCTTTTTCCGCAGCTCCCCGTAATACTGCTGCACACGCATGGCCGTCAGCTCCTGCACATACACCTTGCCAAGCGTTGGAATCATGTGGGTGTACAGGATATTCTCATAACCGTGGCGCGTTGTTTCCGCGCAGTTCGGCGTGATGATCTCACGCATCCAGTAGCGCAGCCAGTCCTCCATCGAAACGTCGCGGGGAGCGCTTTTGCCGCCGAGCAGCTGCGCGCGGCGATAGTCTGCAATGACCTGCTCCGCCTGCTCCATCGTTTGATAGGTGCGCGTGCGGCGCACGCGCCTGCCGTTTTCGCCGTCGTAGTAGAGCGAGACATAATAAAGGTGATTTCTGTCGTCATACGCCAGATTTCGTTTGAGCGTTTTTCTCATATTTTTCCTCTCTTTCCGCCGCTGTGGTCTTTCGCAGTGGCATAAAAACGCAAAAAACCACCGCTGCTCAAAGCAGCGGTGGTTTTTTTACAGTTACAATCAGGCCTTCTTGGCGATCTCGACGAGCTTGGTGAAAGCGACGGGATCGTTGATGGCCATCTCGCTGAGCATCTTGCGGTTGATCTCGATGCCGGCGGTCTTCAGGCCGTGCATGAACGTGGAGTAGTTCATGCCGTTGAGCTTGCAGGCTGCGGAGATACGAGTGATCCACAGGGAGCGGAAATCTCTCTTCTTCAGGCGGCGGCCGACGTAAGCGTAGGTCAGGGACTTCATGACCTGCTCGTTGGCCATCTTGAAGTGGCGGGATTTATTGCCCCAGTAGCCCTTGGCAAGCTTGAGGGTCTTGTTTCTTCTCTTGCGCGTCATCATCGCGCCTTTAACACGTGCCATATTGTATAAGCCTCCTTAAAGCGTATCGTTGTAAATTATTTGTAGGGGATCATCTTGCGGATCGTGCTGGCAGTGGTCTTGTCAGCATAGCCGCCCTGACGCAGGCGACGGGTACGCTTGGTGGGCTTCTTGGTCAGGATGTGGCTCTTGAAAGCCTTGGCGGCCTTGACCTTACCGGTCTTGGTCAGGTTGAATCTCTTTTTGGAACCGCTGTGGGTTTTCAGCTTGGGCATAGTAGTTTCTCCTTTTCGTATTTGTAGTGGCGCTCAAAGTTACTTTCCCGCCTTGGGGGAAAGGAAGATCGACATGCTGCGGCCTTCCATTTTCGGCTCTTTATCCAGGTTGGCGACCTCGGCGACAGACTCTGCAAAGCGCACAAGCAGATCGCGGCCGATGTCCGTGTGCGCCATCTCGCGGCCGCGGAAGCGGACAGAGACCTTGACACGGTTGCCGTCGGCAATGAACTTCTGGGCGTTTTTGAGCTTGGTGTTAAAATCGCCCACATCGATACCGGGGGACATGCGCACTTCCTTGACTTCGACGACATGCTGGTTCTTTCTGGCTTCCTTTTCGCGCTTGCCCTGCTCGAAGCGGAACTTGCCGTAGTCCATAAGACGGCAGACGGGCGGCGTGGCCTGCGGAGAGATCTTGACAAGGTCAAGCCCCTGCTCGTCGGCGATGTGCTGCGCCTGCGCGGCAGACATGATGCCGAGCTGCTCACCGGTAGCACTGATGAGACGGATCTCGCTGTCCCGGATCTCCTCGTTGATCTGATGCACGTTGCTGCTAATACCGAAGCACCTCCGTTTTTCATAAAGATTTTTGCAAACAAAAAACGAGCACAGAACATTCTGCACCCGTACCATGACACAAAAAGCCCGAAGGCTTTGTTTTCCATGATTGACCCCTTCGCTTTGCTGGGGGTGAGAACGAATGCACCGCTCTTCTTTGTTTTGCGTAGATAGTATATGCTCTATCTTCCGGTTTGTCAACAACAATTTGCGAAAATAAGCAGAAAATCCGCGGTATATTTTTACTTTCCGCCGTCAACACTATGCTTGCAGGCAAAAAAGCGGAAGGGAGGCGACGGGCATGAAGGAGAGCCGCAACCAGAACAAGACCAAAAATCAGGAAAACACCAACCAGGATCAGAACCAGAACGGCAACCAGAACAACCAGAACAGAAACAACCGCTGACCGTACTCAGGGATACAGGGCTTCGAATGCTTTCGGGGTCCTGTATTTTTTATCGAACCTTAATGTATCGACCCTTGCATGTCTTTTGCTTTCATGCTATGCTTTTACCGAAAATTCCGCACTACCGCATTTCCATCATCAGAAAGGAGCGTCATGCTGGACTCCCTCTCATACTGGCTGCACGAAACGCCGCTCGGCGAAGCGCTGCTCACAATGTTCATCTCCATGCTGCCCGTTGTGGAGCTGCGCGGCGGGCTGCCCGCAGGCGTTGCAATGGGGTTGCCGATCCCTGCGGCGTTTTTCTCCTCGCTCGTTGGCAATATGATCCCCGTACCGTTCGTCATTCTCTTCGTCCGCCCCCTTTTCCGGTGGGTGCGCATACATATCCCAAAGCTCGGGCACTTCGTTTCAACGCTTGAAGCGCGGGCGCAGGCAAAGAGCGTAAATGTTGTCCGCTATCAGACGTGGGGGCTGCTGCTGTTTGTCGCCATTCCGCTGCCGGGCACCGGCGCGTGGACGGGCGCGCTCATCGCCGCCGTGCTCAATATGCGCTTGAAGCGTGCCGTGCCGGTCATCTTCCTCGGCGTCGCCATCGCGGGCTGCATCATCACCATACTGACGCACGGGGTCAGTATGCTTATCTGAATCGGCCGCACAAAGGGGTGTTCTCTCGCGTGAGAGAATGCCCCTTTTATATTTTTTCTCCTCTTAACAAGGGGGAGAAGAAAAAGAAGCACCCTTGCGGGTGCCTCTTTTTGTTATTCAACAGTAACAGATTTCGCGAGATTTCTCGGCTTATCGATATCGCATCCACGCTGAAGCGCAACGTAATACGAAAACAGCTGCAGCGGCACCACGCCGAGCGACGGCAGCAGCATTTGCGCCGTATCGGGGACGGTGATAACGTTTTCGACGGTCTTTTCCATCTCCTCGCGGTGGCTCTCGGTCGTGAGCGCCAGCACGTCCGCGCCGCGCGCCTTGACCTCGACCACGTTGCTCATCGCCTTGTCGAAAAGAGGCGCATAGGTGCCCAGTGCGATGACGAGCGTACCGTCCTCGATGAGTGAGATCGTGCCGTGCTTGAGCTCGCCGGAGGCGTAGGCCTCGGAGTGAATGTAGCTGATCTCCTTGAGCTTGAGCGAGCCTTCCAGCCCCAGCGCATAGTCAAGGTTGCGGCCGATGAAGAATACCGAGTTGTGATTGAAACACTGCGCGGCATACTTCGGAATGTCCTTGCAGCTCTCGCTTGCAAGGAACTGCTCCATCTTCTCGGGCAGCCTCTGGAGCTCTGCCACCGCTTCGTCGTACTCCTCCTTCTTCACCGTGCCGAGCGCCTCGCCGAAGGCAAGGCCGATCATATCAAGCACGGCAAGCTGCGTGGAGTAGGCCTTGGTCGTCGCAACGGCGATCTCGGGGCCGGCCCAGGTATAGAGCACATCGTCCGACTCGCGCGCGATAGACGAGCCGACCACATTGACGACGGAGAGGATATAGGCGCCGCGCTTTTTCGCCTCGCGCAGGGCCGCCATGGTGTCGAGCGTCTCGCCCGACTGGGAAATGACAATCACGAGCGACTTATCGTCCACGATGGGGTCGCTGTAGCGGAACTCGGAAGCGAGCACGACCTCAACGTTGCGGCGCAGCAGGTGTTCGAGGTTATATTTGCCGATCATGCCGACATGGTAGGAAGAGCCGCAGGCGACGATGAAGATACGGGTGAATTCGCGCATCTTCTCCACGGGGAGCTTCAGATCGCCGAAGACGATCCTGCCGTCCTTCACGCGCGGGGAGATGGCGCGGCGCAGCGCCTCGGGCTGCTCCATGATCTCCTTGAGCATGAAGTGCTGATAGCCGCCCTTTTCCGCGGCGGAAACCTCCCAGTTGATGGTAAAGTGCTTCTTTTCGACCTTTTGCTCGAGTGCGTCGTAGACCTCGATGCCCTCGCGCGTCAGCACGGCGACCTCGCCGTCCTCCATATAGGCCACGTCGCGCGTGTGCTTGATGATAGCCGTCACGTCGGAGGCGAGGAAATTGCAGCCCTTGCCGTAGCCGAGCAGCAGCGGCGCGTCCTTGCGCGCGGCGATGATGCGGTCAGGACAGTCGGCACAGAGCATGCCGAGCGCGTAAGCGCCCTCGATGCGGCGCAGCACGCGGCCCACGGCCTCCAAAAAGTCGTGGCACTCGTTGTAGTAGAATTCGAGCAGCTGCGCCACGACCTCGGTATCGGTCTCGGACTTGAAAGTGATGCCCTGCCCGATCAGGAATTCCTTGATCTCAACATAGTTTTCGATGATGCCGTTGTGAATGACGGCGAACTTTCCGTTCTCGCTCACGTGGGGGTGGGAGTTGGCGATATTCGGCGCGCCGTGTGTCGCCCAGCGGGTGTGACCAAGGCCGATGCAGCCTTCGATGTCGGCGCCGCCGTGAATCTCATCACTGAGCACCTTCAACCGGCCGACAGCCTTTCGCACCTGCAATTTCTGCTCTGAGGAAATGACGGCCACACCCGCGGAGTCATACCCGCGGTACTCAAGATGCGCCAGCCCGTCCAGCAGGATGGGCGCCGCCTGTTCTTCGCCAATAAATCCAACGATTCCGCACATATTAAAAATTCTCCTTTTGATGAGTCTGAAAAATGGGCATAACTACCCCTTTGCGGCGCAAAGCCGCTGTTCGTCAAAAGGACAAATGCGCAGTCATTTGTCGCTTTTTCCGTGGTCACAGCCCCTTTGTTCTGCGGTCGCCCGCATGTTTGTCGGCTGTGTGCGCGCCCACGGGCGCGGGGAAGCATCCGCCGAAGATTCGATCCTCTTCCCGCCTCGTCGTCCCGCCGGAAAGGCGGGCGCTGGCGCTTATGATGGAGAAAACTCCATAACTCCTTTCTCATCTGCGATTTTGATCTATTTCAAGCCGGACATTTCCGGGTGAAAACGGTTATTTTATCCCCCTGCGGGGCAAACTCCCACAAAAGGGAGTGATCAATGAATGGCTACCGCCTTTATCCGCACGATCGTGCTCTATTTTCTCATCATGATCGGTTTGCGGCTGCTCGGCAAGCGGCAGATCGGCGAGCTGGAACCCATCGAGCTCGTGCTCACGCTGCTCATCTCAGACCTTGCGGCCGTGCCGATGCAGGACTTTGGCATTCCGCTTTTAAACGGCGTTATCCCGATCGTGACGCTTTTGTCGCTTTCGATGCTGCTCTCATGGGGCAGCGTCCGCTCCATCCGGCTGCGGCGGCTCATCTGCGGCAGCCCGACGGCGCTCATTTTAGACGGCAAGGTGCAGCAGGACGCGATGCGTCACAATCGCTTCACGCTCGATGAGCTCATCGAAGAGCTGCGGTCGCAGGGCGTCAGCGATCTCACGACCGTCAAATACGCCGTACTCGAAACGGACGGCGGCCTCTCGGTCCTGCTCTATCCCGATGAGCAGAGCATAACGCCCAAGCAGCTTGGAAAACCTGTGAAGGACGACACCTTCCTCCCGCACATCTTCATCAACGACGGACGGGTGCTGGACGAAAATCTTTCGCTTGCGGGATTGGACAGCGCATGGCTGCAAAAGCAGGTGCGCGCGCAGGGCTACCGCGCCCCGTCGGAGATCTTTCTCCTCTCGCTCGACGGCGCGGGCAAGATCCTCTGCATCGGAAAGGACAACAACCAATGAAGCGATTTTTCTGGATCCCGTTTTTGCTGCTGCTCGCGCTCTTTTCCGCAACGCTCTTGAACGCCGCCGTTGCCGACGGGCTGGTGCAGGGCTGGTGCGCGGAGCTCGACAAATTGCAGGACACCGCACAGGCGGAGGACTGGGACAGCGTGCGCGGTGATCTCTCCGCGCTGCACGAAAGCTGGGACAAGCATACGGCATATTTCCACATCGTTTTGCAGCACGATGAACTCAACGAGGTCGAATCCCTCCTTGCCAGGGCGGACAGCTTCGCCTTCGAGCAGGACAAAGCAGAGCTGCGTGCGTGTATCGCCGAGCTCAAATCTCAGATGCTCGTCTTATCGGAAATGCAGGAAATTTCGATCCGGAATATCCTGTAGCTCACTTGCCTTCGAGCAGCTTGTTGAGCTCCTTCATAAAGGTGTCGATGTCCTTGAACTGGCGGTAGACCGAGGCAAAGCGCACGTAGGCCACCTCGTCCACGGCGCGCAGCTTGTCCATGACCAGCTCGCCGATGTACTCGGTGCTGACCTCGCGCTCGAGGGAGTTTTGCAGGGTCTGCTCGATCTCGTCTGCCTTCTGCTCAAGCACCTCGAACGGAACGGGGCGCTTTTCGCACGCGCGGATCATGCCGTTCAAGACCTTGCGCTTGTCAAAGCTCTGGCGGCTGCCGTCCTTTTTGATGACGACCATCGGCAGGCTCTCCACCGTTTCATAGGTGGTGAAGCGCTTGGCGCAGGAAAGGCACTCTCGCCGGCGGCGGATGCTGCTGCCCTCTTCGGCAGGGCGGGAATCAATGACCTTGCTCTCTTTGTATCCGCAATAGGGGCATTTCATCGTGCAGTACCTCTTTTCACATTTTAGTCAGAACCAGTATAGCACACTTTCGTCCCGTATGGTAGCCATCATTTGCATTTTTTCACAGAACGGGCAACTTTTTACGATCTACACGGTAGATGACGCATCGTCTCCCGCCGACTGTCCCGATCCGCGCAAGGCAGAAAAGCTCCGGCAGCGGAAACGGCGCCCGCTCGCTGTACGGCAGCGCCAGCAGTCTGCCGTCTTCCGTCTCGCGCACCATCGCGCAATTTAGCTGCGAAAGCGCGCAGTCGAGCCGCGCCGAGCGAAAAAACGAACCGCGCAGCAATGGTCTCCATTCCTCCACCGCGTTTTCCCTCCTGTCCGCGCAAAATAAAGAGCCTGTGCCATTTCTATGCACAAGCTCTTTTCTTTATGTAAGGGCGTTACTGCACGCTGTAATTGCCGCGCACAAGGAGCTTCGTGCCGTCCGCGCCCGCCTGCACGCCGCGGCTGTCGACCGTCGCCATGTAGAGGTGGTTTGGCTGCAAGCCGAGGCCGCCGGCAAGCACCGCACCCGCCGTTTCGTCGACAAGGCCGGGATTGCTCGCCGCCACACACACGCCGCTGCCCGTGCGCAGCATCGCCTCGCAGCCGACGCCCATGTAAAGGATCTGCCATTTATTGAGCGTAACAAGCGTAAAGCTTGCCGCCGTGCCGCCCGAGGCGCTGCCGCTCGTGCCGCCGTACTTCTGCTCAAAGGCCTTCGTCTCGCTTCTCACCTGCTCGGTGAGCTTCCGGGAAAGCTCCTGCTCGCGCGCGGCAGCCTTCTTGTCCACCTCCGAGAGGATCTGCGGCAGGAATTTTTCGTTTAAGTAGCTCAAAGTCACAAGCGGGTCGCTGCTCGTGCCCGCGCCGCCGGTCGCAGCGACGGTCAGCGTCAGCACCGTTGCGCTCACCAAAAGCAGTCCCACCAGACGGGCAAAGGCGTTGTTTCTCTTTTTCATGCTGCATTCCTCAATTTCTCCCCGGCGCGCACCTTCCCGTGCGCGCCGGAGGGGTTAGATCAACTGCGTATTCTGCAAGCCAAAGCTTACGGCGATGGCCGCGTCGATGCGCTCCATCAGCTCGCCGTCCACGCGCCCCATGCGCTCGCGCAGCCGCCGCTTGTCGAGCGTGCGAATCTGTTCGAGCAGCACCACGCTGTCGCGCGGCAGGCCGTAGTCGGGCGCAGAGAGCGCAATATGCGTCGGCAGCTTCGCCTTGTTCGTCTGCGAGGTGATGGCCGCCGCGATCACCGTAGGGCTGTATCGGTTGCCGGTGTCGTTCTGCACGATCAGCACCGGACGCACACCGCCCTGTTCGCTTCCGACCACGGGCGATAGATCGGCGTAATAAATATCGCCGCGTTTCACATTGATATCCACTTAGCTATTCACACTCCGAGCGGAAGAAAGTCCCCGTTCCCTTCGGTCAGGGGCCACTGTCATTCTCCCACGCGGGGGCGGAATTTATACGGGGGCTTGCAACTTTCCCCGTCTTTTTTGCCCCCAGTCCATCGTATGCGCTTCTCGCTTGCGGAGTGCGCTCAGCCAAGCGGATGCAGGTTTTTGTCGACGGGCACACCGTTCAGGCGGTAGATGCGCGGCACGCGCTTGCTCACCGCGCACAAGAGTTCATAGGGAATGGTATCGCACCTTTCGGCAAGGTCTGCGCAGAGAACATGCTCGCCGAAAATCTCCACCTCGTCGCCGCTTTTCACCTGCGGGAGGTCGGTCACGTCGATCATGCACATGTCCATGCAGATGCGCCCGACCTGCTTCGCCCTGCCGTATGGCGTGAGCACTTCGATCTGATTCGACAGCGCGCGGTGCAGGCCGTCGGCGTAGCCGATGGGCAGCACCGCGATGCGGCTGTGGCGCTGTGTGAAATAGGTTCGTCCATAGCTGATGGGCTCGCCGGCATCAAAGTCCTTGATCGTCGCCACGCGCGTTTTGAGCGACATGACGGGCTTCATGCCCATCTTCTCGGCCAGATCGCCCGAACCGTAGAGGATAATGCCGCAGCGCACCATATCCCATGCCCATTCGGGGTAGCTTGCAATGCCGCCGGCATTGCAGCAGTGGTGCAGCGCAAAGCGGAAGCCGCTGCGCGATTCCGCCTCCTCGATCATGCGCGCAAAGCGCTGATGCTGCAAGGCCGTAAATGCGACGCTCTCGGGCGTATCCTCGTCCGACACGCTGAAATGCGTAAAGATGCCCTCCACCTCGAGTCCCGGCAGCTCCAGCACGCGCAGGATCTCGTGCAGGCTCTCGTCGAAGTGCGCCTCGCTGCACGAAAAGCCGAGGCGGCCCATGCCGGTGTCAAGCTTGAGATGCACCGTCATCTTCCCGCCCAGGGCGATGGCGCGGTCGGAAAATTCCTTCGCGATGTCGTAGCTCTGCACCGCCTGCGTCATTTCGAGCTGCAAAATGCGCTCCGTCTGATCCGCAGGTGTGAAGCCCAGCATTAAGATCGGCAGGCGAATGCCATTGTCACGCAGCTCCTCGCATTCGTCGATGTTCGACACCGCAAGATAAGCCGCGCTGAGCTGCTCGAGCCGCCTGGCGATCTCCACCGCGCCGTGGCCGTAGCCGTCGGCCTTGACCACGCCAAGCAGCTTTACCCGCTCTCCGACGTGGCGGCGAATGGTCTCGTAGTTATGGGTCAGATGGTCAAGGTCGATCTCCGCCCAGGTTCGTTTGAGCGTGCTTTCCATAGACGCTTCCACCCTTTTGCTTCAAATCTGAACGCGCGCTACTGCGCCGCGTTTGGCGATAGTATATCACCAAAAATAAAATTCGTAAACTCTGCCGCCGCAATAATTTTTTCATTTTCTGCGATCTCGGCATACACCGGCGCGCCCGCATCGTCAAAATAGAGCGAGCAGAAAAGCTTTTCGCTGCCGGAAGAGAGTGAAAAATCCACATGCAGCACGATCTCCCCTCCAAGCGTTTCCGTGCCGAAGCTGTCAAGGTACGCCTTCGGGAATGCGCGCAGAAGCATCGGCGCACAGTTCAGCGCGCTCACGCGCGGCGAGAGCGTGCCGACGTCCAGCACGAGGCCATCAAACGTGAGCGAAAGTCTCTCCCCCTCCAGCACCGCACCCACGCCCGCAAGCTCCTGCGGCTCTTTGACCTCGGCGCGCACGGTATCGCCCTGCGCGCTGAGATGCAGGCAATAGGCGATCGTTTCGTCCTCGCGCGGAACGCACACGCGCACGTCCGTTTCGTAAGAGGATACTTGCTGATATTGATCCTGTAATTCCTCTGCGCGGTCATTTTCCCCGCCGCAGGCACATAAGAGCAGCACCGCCAACAGCGGCAGCCAGATTTTTTTCATCGTTCCGCCCCCCTTCCGTCCGCTATGTATATGCGCCGTTCCGGCTTTTCAGTAGGCGTAAAACGCTATGTACATAAGATTCACCCTTATTTCTCTCTCAAGTCATAAATTGCCCCGCATTAAAATGGTCCGCGGCGAAAAAAAGAGGGAAGCACCTCACGGTGCTTCCCCTTAAAAATCTCTTGATTTTTCAGTGCCTTCGGCTTACTTGAAATATCTTTCAAGTAAACCCTTGAGGGCCTTGCCATGACGGGCCTCGTCGCGGGCCATCTCATGGACGGTGTCGTGAATGGCGTCGAGACCGTTCTTCTTCGCGCAGGCGGCGAGGTCGAACTTGCCGGCAGTGGCGCCGAACTCGCAGTCGACGCGCCAGGCGAGGTTGTCCTTGGTGGTCGCCTTCATGTTGGGCTCGAGGTCAGAGCCGAGGAGCTCAGCAAACTTCGCAGCGTGCTCCGCCTCTTCGTAGGCGGCCTTCTCCCAATACAGGCCGATCTCGGGATAGCCCTCGCGATGGGCGATGCGCGCCATGCAGAGGTACATACCGACCTCGCTGCACTCGCCGTTGAAGTTGGCCATCAGCTGCTCGAAGATATACTTCTTGTCCTCTTCAGAGATGTCGGGGTTGTTCTTCACGGTCTTGCCGTAAACGCCGAACTCATGCTCGGCGGCGAGCTTCAGCTCACCCTTGACTTCCTCAAACATATTGCTCTTGGCATGGCACACGGGGCACTCCGCGGGAGCCTCGGGGCCTTCATAGATATAACCGCAAACCTTGCACAGCCACTTCTTCATAATTACTACCTCCATAAAATTTTATATTGAAATGTGAATTGTTCTGCTTGTCTTTCACTGGCGTTAGTATACCACACATCTCCGCCCTTGCAGAAGTTGCAAATGCAACAATTCGGTGAATTTTTTATGAATTGCGAGATTTTACTTTTTTCGCGCAATTTTTTCAGCACTCGCTGCTGTACTGCCGGCAGCGCCGGCCCGTTTTCGATTTTTTCATTGCTTTTGCGCATGCCCTTTGCTACAATGAGAGGCGAGAACATTTTCGCAGGAGGGCTATTTTCATGTCTGTTAAGATCGCACCGTCCATTCTCTCCGCCGACTTTTCAGAACTCGGCGCCGGCGTGGAGGCCATTTCCACCGCCGACTATGTCCATTTCGATGTAATGGACGGCTGCTTTGTCCCCAATATCAGCATCGGTATCCCCGTGCTCCAGTCGATCCGCAAGCGCACGGCGCTGCCCATTGATGTACACCTGATGATCGTGCAGCCTGAGCGCTATGTCGATCAGTTCTGCGACGCGGGCGCGGATCTCGTCACCTGCCATGTTGAGGCCGACACGCCCGAAAAGATCCATCTTGCGCTCGACAAGATCCACGCCAAGGGCAAGAAGGCGGGTGTCGTCTTAAAGCCCAACACGCGCGCCGAGGCGGTGCTGCCGTTCCTTGACAAGTGCGACATCGTGCTTGTGATGACCGTCGAGCCGGGCTTTGGCGGGCAGAAGTTCATGGCCGACATGATGCCCAAGGTCGCCGCCATCCGCCGCTACATCGACGAGAGAAATCTTGACTGCGAGCTTGAGGTCGACGGCGGCGTGGACGCCGTGACGTGCAAGACCTGCATCGAGGCGGGCGCGAACGTGCTCGTTGCCGGCTCCGCCGTCTACAAGGCCGCCGACATTCCCGCCAAGATCAAAGAACTGAGAGGATAAGGCCGATGGAATACTTTCCCGCGGCGCTCGAAAAGCTCGTTGAGCAGTTCGCGCGTCTGCCCGGCATCGGCAGCAAGAGTGCGCAGCGCCTGGCGTTTTTTGTGCTGAGCCTGCCGGAAGAGGAGGCCAAGGCCTTCGCCGATGCCATCGTCGACGCCAAGCGCACCGTCACGTGCTGCCCGGTCTGCCGCAATCTGACCGACGGCGGTCTATGCCCCATCTGTTCGTCTCCCAAGCGCGATGAGCATGTCATCTGCGTGGTCGCCGATCCGCGCGACGTGGTCGCCATCGAGCGCGCGCGCGAGTACAACGGCCGCTATCACGTGCTGCACGGCGTCATCTCGCCGATGAACCACGTAGGGCCTGACGATCTGGAGATCAAGTCCCTTCTCGACCGCGTGGCGCAAGGCGGCGTGGAAGAGGTCATCATGGCCACAAATCCCGACACCGAGGGCGAGGCGACGGCGATGTACTTAGCCCGCCTTCTGCGTCCCTTCGGCGTGCGTGTCACGCGCCTTGCCTACGGCATCCCCGTAGGCGGCCACCTTGAATTTGCCGACGACGCCACGCTGATGCGTGCGCTCGAAGGCCGAAGAGACATCTGAAAAATTGGGCAAAAAAAGGACGAGTTCTTTTGAACTCGTCCTTTTTTATCTTGTCTCACATGATCTTCACGGTGTAGTAAACTGCGAGCAGGAACGTGCCGATCGCCAGCACCCACAGGCCGTAGTAGGCAATGCTGCTGACAAAGAGCGCCGCCACGATGGCCAACGCACACACGGCGAGCACGGCATAGATGAGCTTATAGTCGCCGTCCTGCGACACGATACGAAGATTGCCGAACTTTTCCAGCTTACCCCCGTTCTTGCCCGCCTTGTATACGGCAACCGCAAGCGCCGCGATCACAGCTACGGCAAAGACGCTGCACCCGATCACAAGGGCGCTCCACATCTCGCTGCCGCTGCCATGATGAATGAGGTACATCGCCATCAGCGATGCCGTCAGTCCCACGGCCTGCACGGAAAACTCGCGCGGATAGAGCAGGAATACAATGCCGATGAGCATCGCGACCGGAACGATCACGCACATCATCGTCGTACCCTGCGGATAGATCCTGAGCATCAGCTCAGAGGACATCGCAAAGAAGAAACCCGCGCACAGGAGCCACGGCGCGGCAGGCGCGAAGCGCGTCCACTTTTTGCGCATGATCCACATCACGAGCCCCGCGCCGAAGGCCGCGGCGCCGATGATCCCGAGGGCCTTCAAAACGCTCATCATCGTCAAAACCTGGCCAACGCCGCCCTTGACGAAGTAATTGTTCACCATCAGAAGATAAAACTCAGCGATCACACCAACCATGAGCAAGGTGATCGCGCGGTTGACATTGCGATTGCTTCTTGCTATGCGCTCTGCCCGCTTATCATCGTTTTTTGCCATCTATCCGATCCTCCAGAAAAGGTTATCGTTCTGTAATCGCCCACGCAGGGCGGAAACATTACATCATAGTATAATAACAGAAGTTACCCTGTTTGGCAAGGGAAAATTCTTATTCTTATGTCAGATCTTTCCTTTTTGCGCCATTCTTGCTTTTCCTGCCCGCAGGCTTTATAATGTCTGGTATGCAATAAAGAGGAGGATTTTCCCCATGCCCAACGTTTCGATCAAGCTGCTGCGCGAGGGCGCAAAGCTCCCTGTGCACGGCTCTGCATCTGCCGCCGGTTACGACCTGTACGCCTGTCTGGACGGCGATCAGGAGCTCACCATTCCGCCCCATTCCACCGCCATGCTGCCGACCGGGCTGTCCTTCGCTCTGCCGGATGGCACATTCGGCGCAGTCGTCGCCAGAAGCGGGCTCGCTTCCAAGCAGGGGCTGCGTCCGGCGAACTGCCTCGGCGTGATCGACAGCGATTACCGCGGCGAATGCTTTGTTGCCCTGCACAACGACAGCAGCGAAGAGCGCACCGTGCGCCACGGCGACCGCGTCGCCCAGCTCGTGCTGCTGCCGTTCCTGCCGATGGAATTTGAAGAGGTCGACGAGCTGCCCGCGACCGTGCGTGGCGAGGGTGGCTTTGGCAGCACGGGACGCTGACACACCTCAGAGCACAAATGCTCCGTCCACCGCGAGCACCTGTCCCGTGACGAACGATGCCTTGTCGGAGGCAAGGTATACCACCGCCTCGGCGATGTCCTCGGGCCTGCCGAGGCGGCCGAGCGGTGTCTGCTCGACGAGATCGCGGATCGTTTCCTCGCCCAGCACCCGAACCATATCGGTCTCGATGACGCCGGGAGCAACACAGTTGACGCGAATGCCGCTCGGCGCGACCTCCAGCGCAAGCGAGCGGGTCAGTCCGATGAGCGCGTGCTTGGTGCAGGAATACGGCACCTCGCACGATGCACCGTGCTGTCCCCACATGGACGAAATGTTCACGATGCAGCCGCTCTTTTCGTGCAGCATGCCCGGCAGCACCGCCAGAATGGTGTTGCGTGCGCCGTTCAGGTTTACGCCGAAGTAGCGCTCCCACATCTCGTCCGTCACGTCCTGAAAAAGCTCCTGCCCCGCGACGCCCGCGTTGTTCACGAGCAGCGTGATCTTGCCGAGTTCGCGCTCGCACTGCGCGACCATGGCGTTCACCTCGGCACGCTTCGACACGTCCGCCTGCACGGCGATGGCCTCATGTCCTTCGCTGCGCAGCAGCGCGGCAAGCTCGTCCGCCAGATCTTTTCGCTTATAATAGTTGATGCACACGGCGTAACCCTCGCGCGCGAGCGCAAGCGCGACCGCGCGGCCGATGCCGCGGGACGAACCGGTGACCAATGCAACTTTTTTCATGCGCTCTCCTCCAGAAGTCATAAATCCTGCTTATTATATTGAAACCAGCGCAAAAAAGCAAGCGCCGCCCGACCGGGACGGTGCTTTTGTTCTAATTCGATCCGTCAAAGCACGGAAGAACCCCTGCACGCGGAAACTTTTTCTCAGATTTTGCGTCTAATACTGATAAAGGGCGTAAGGGAGGTGACCGAATGCGCCGCATCAATCTTTTTTCCTACGGCATGATGTCGCTTTTTAAGCTGGCGGTGCGCGTACTCGTCATCGTTCTGGCTGTGACGCTTCTCCGCCAGGCGCATCCTGCGCAGCCCGCGCCATCGTATCCGCCGCGCTTTGACCGGTGCGCCATGCCGGAAACGGCCATCGCCACGCCTTCTTCCCCGGAGGAAAGCAGCGCTGCAAAGCCCGCGCCCGACTGGCGCTTTTTCGTGCTCGAATACCACAACTTCACTGACGATCCCGCACAGGTGACGGATTACACCATCACGATCTCCGGACTGCGGCGCGACCTCGATTTTCTGCGCGACAGGGGATACGTAACGATCCTGCCGCGCGAGCTTGCCGCGGGGCAGCTCGACGACGGCGCACCGCTGCCGCAGAAGGCAGTGCTGCTCACCTTTGACGACGGCTACGTGAGCAACTTCACCCTTGCTCTCCCGCTGCTGCGGGAGTATGGCGCAAAGGCTGCCGTTTCGCTCATCACCGCGCGCATCGACGAGGGGACGAGCGGTTTTCTCTCCTGGGACGAGTGCCGTGAGATGGCAAAAAGCGGGCTTGTCGAGTTCGCTTCCCACACCCATGACCACCACATTCACAACGACGCGAACGGCATTGAGCGCAGGAACGGGGAATCGGAGGACGACTACCTTACGCGCATCTCCTACGATCTCGAGACCAGCATCACCCGCATCAGGCTTGAAACGGGACAGCCCGTCACCGCCTTCACCTACCCGCTCGGCAAAATGGAACCGTGGGCGGAGCCTGTTTTGCAGCAGCTCTTTTCCGTCACGTTCTCCGGCGTTTACGGCAAGGCGCGCTACGGCAATTCGCTCTATCACCTGCCGCGCTTCAACATCAGTGATAGCCACCCCGCAAGCGAATATATGCGCCGCGCCTGAGATGATTTCCTTCGGAGTCCTCGTGTCTTAAGTCTCGGCGCTTTTGCGCCGTAAAATGCCTTTGCTGCGCAAAAGCATTTGCACAGGGGCAATTCACTTGCCCCTGTGCTTTTTAATGTCTTACAGGTTCCAAAAAATGGAGACACACCGTGTGGTGTGTCTCCATTTTTTGGAGCAGGGTACGGGAGTCGAACCCGCCTTAACGGCTTGGGAAGCCGCTGTAATACCGATATACCAACCCTGCGAATATAGGGAGTATATCATATCTTTCATGTCATTTCAAGGCGAAATATTCATGTTGTGCCAAATCCTTTCATATTCTCTGCTGAACGAAGAAAGGAGCCTCGCCATGAAACGAATCTTTCCGATGATCCTGCTGTTTGCTCTGCTTTTGTGCGTGCCTGTGCGCGCCGACGAGCTCACGCTCGACGCCCCCTCCGCTCTCTTGATGGAAAAGCAGACCGGCACCGTGCTCTACACCAAGGACGAGCACACGCCGCGCGAGGGCGCGAGCATCACGAAGGTGATGACGCTGCTGCTCACGATGGAGGCCATCGACTCCGGCGCGCTCTCGTATGACGATACCGTCACAGGCAGTGCGCACGCAGCCTCGATGGGCGGCAGTCAGATCTGGCTCAAAGAGGGCGAGCAGATGCGTGTCGAAGACCTCATCAAAGCCGTGTGCGTCGTTTCCGGCAACGACGCAGCGGTCGCGCTCGGCGAGCATCTTGCCGGCAGCGAGGAGGCCTTTGTTGCGCGCATGAACGAGCGGGCGAAGGAGCTCGGCATGCACGACACGCACTTTCTCAACTGCACAGGGCTTCCCGCCGAGGGACACGTCACCTCAGCCTACGACATCGCGCTCATGTCGCGCGAACTGATCCTGAACCACCCCGACCTACGCCGCTTCACGACCATCTGGATGGATTCGCTGCGAAACGGAGAGTCTCTGCTCGTCAACACCAACAAGCTCGTGCGCTTTTACCCCGGCACAACGGGGCTCAAGACCGGCTCGACCAGCTCCGCCGGATACTGCATCAGCGCCACGGCGGAAAAGGACGGCATGGAGCTCATTGCCGTGGTGCTCGGCGGCAGCACGAGCGACAAGCGTTTTGCCGACGCGAAGACGCTCTTAAACTACGGCTTTGCGTCGTATTCCCTCGTCACCGTCGTGCCGGAGTCGCCCCTGCCTGCCGTGCCGTTGACGCTCGGCACGCAAAAAGCCGTGCAGAGTGTATTAACGGATAAAAACGCGCTGCTGCTTAAAAAAAGCCGCGCAAACGGGCTGACGCAGGCCGTTTCTCTGCCTGACGCCGTCGACGCGCCCGTGGAGGCGGGCGAGCCGCTCGGTACACTCGATATTTTTGACGCAAGCGGCACAGCTGTCGCCTCCCTGCCGCTGCTTGCAGGCGAGAGCGTGGCACGGCTGAGCTGGTTTGCGCTGTTCCGCCGCCTGCTCGCCATCGCAGTCTGCGCCGCCTGAGCGCCTGCCACTTCGCACAAATCTCACACCGCGCTCTCCCATTTTCTGCGGCGCAACGCATAATCTTTTACTTTTCCCAGCAAAAAATACCTTTTTATACTTGACAGGCTCCGGAAAAGGTGTATACTGCAAACAATTTCATAAGTCTTGATAGAGGCGCGGCTGACAAAAGTAGCCCCCGACAAACGGCAGGATACCGTGGGGAGCGAAAGGGGAGGCCGCCGAAGGGTCGATTGGATTCCTGTCCGGTCGGTGCCTGGGTCGTCGGGGAATACCCGACGGACTGTCGCCCCAAAAGGGCGGAGTGCTGTCATGATCGACGCGGTCAGGAGCTTCGATGTTTGTTGCATCGGTTTTTGATGTTTTTGTGTTAAGTCATGATGGAAATCATGGCTTAATTTTTTATCTGTGCAAAGACACAGGAAAGGAGAAACATCATGCAATTCGTCGGAACCTTCTGGGCGCTTGTCCCCCCCATCGTCGCCATCACCCTGGCGCTGATCACCAAGGAAGCGTATTCCTCCCTCTTCATCGGCGTTGTGATCGGTGCGCTGTTTGCCTGCAACTTCTCTCCCATCGCAACGATCGACATGATCGTCAATGACGGCCTCGTCACTGCCGTGGCTGACAATGCGGGCATCTTTCTCTTCCTCGTCCTGCTTGGCATCATCGTAGCGCTCGTCAATTTAGCGGGCGGCAGCGCGGCCTTCGGCCGTTGGGCAGAGGAGAATATCCACACCCGCGTAGGCGCGCAGCTTGCGACGTTCGTGCTCGGCATTCTCATCTTCATCGATGACTATTTCAACTGCCTGACCGTTGGCTCGGTCATGCGTCCGGTCACCGACCGCCACCAGATCTCGCGTCCCAAGCTCGCCTACCTCATCGACGCCACTGCCGCCCCCGTGTGCATGATCGCGCCGATCTCGTCCTGGGCGGCCGCCGTATCCTCTACGGCTGAGGATCTCGACACCGGCATTTCCGGTATCCAGCTCTTCATCCGCGCCATTCCTTATAATTTCTATTCCCTTTTGACCTTTGTCTTTATCATCACGCTCACACTGCTCAAGTTTGACTACGGCCCGATGCGCGGCTTTGAAGAACGCGCCCGCAACACGGGCGACCTCTCCGGCAGCGCCGACAGTGCCGAGGAGAACATCAACCCCAAGGGCCGCGTCATTGACCTTATCATTCCCGTCATTCTCCTCATCATCTTCTGCACCATCGGCATGCTCTATGTTGGCGGCTTCTTCGGCGCCGACGCCTCTGGCTGCACCGACTTTGCCGGCGATTTCATCGGCGCATTCGGCAATACCAACGCCTTTGTCGCTCTCCCCTGGGGCGGTCTCATCGCGCTGGTGCTCACGGTCATCTACCTTGTCGCCCGCCGCGTCGTCGGCTTCCGTGCGGCCATGGGCTGCATTCCCAAGGGCTTCCAGTCGATGATCTCCCCCATCATCATTCTCACGCTCGCCGTTTCCCTCAAGACCACGCTCAACGCGCTGGGTGCTGCGGACTACGTGCATGATCTGATGTATGCCGCGTCCGAGGGGCTTTACAACATGCTCCCCGCCGTCATCTTCCTCGTCGCCTGCGTGCTGGCCTTTGCCTCCGGCACATCCTGGGGCACCTTCGGCATCCTGATCCCCATCGTCACCGCCATTTTCCCCAGCGACAGCAACCTTCTTTATATCGGTATCTCCGCCTGCTGCGCGGGCGCCGTGTGCGGCGACCACTGTTCCCCCATCTCTGATACCACCATCATGTCCTCTGCCGGTGCGCAGTGCGAGCACGTCAACCATGTGGCAACACAGCTTCCCTACGCCATCACCGTTGCCTGCCTGAGCTTTGTGTGCTTTGCGCTCGCAGGCTTCATCCAGAACTGGATCATCTGCCTTGCCATCGGCGCGGTACTGACGGTCTGCACGCTCTTCGTTATTCGCAGAAACGAAGCCAGAAAGGCTCGCATCAGGGATTGATCTCATTTGCTCTCCACTCTCTTTTCTCTCTGGAAAGGCGGGCAGACCCAACAGGTCTGTCCGCCTTCCTCTTTTCTTTTTTTGCAGAATATGATATACTCTGCTCAAAATTATCCGATCCATGGAGGGTTTTCCCATGAGCATTGTCGTACTGGGCGCCGTTTTTGTCGATATCAAGGGCTACCCCATCTCTTCCTATATCCCTGGCGGACGCAACGCAGGCCGCGTTGTGCAGGTGCACGGCGGCGTGAGCCGCAACATCGTTGAGGACATCGCAAACGTTGAGCTGCGCCCCACTTTCGTCAGTCTCGTCGACGAGTCAAGCGCGGGCGCAGATGTTGTCAAAAAGCTCCAGAGCCACAAAGTCGACACGCGCTACATGCGCACCACGCCCGACGGCATGGGCACCTGGCTCGCCATCTTTGACAACACGGGCGATGTGACCGCGTCCATCTCCAAGCGCCCCGACCTGCACCCCATCGCCGACATTCTCGACGAGCAGGGCGATGAGATCTTTTCCCAGGCCGACAGCATCCTTCTGGAGATCGACATGGAAAAGGACATCGTCAAGCGCACGTTCGCGCTGGCGGAAAAATACCACAAGCCCGTTTACGCGGTCGTTTCCAACATGAGCATCGCCATCGAGCGGCGCGACTTTTTGCGTTCGGTACATTGCTTCATCTGCAACCAGCAGGAGGCGGGCATCCTGTTCTCTGAAAACTACGACAATTTCACCCCCGACGAAATGCTGCCCGTCCTGCACGACAAGATCCGCGGCGCGCAGATCCGCCGCATGGTCGTCACGATGGGCGCTCAGGGCGCGGTCTTTGCAACGCTCGACGGCGAGGAAGGCTATTGCCCCGCGAAAAAGGTCGACGTCAAGGATACGACCGGCGCTGGCGACGCATTCTTTGCCGGAGCCGTCATCGGCCAGACCTATGGCAAGACCATGATGGAATCCTGTGAGATCGGCACACGCCTTGCCGCCTCTGTCATCACAACGGGTGAAAATGTCTGCCCGCGCTATCTGCCGAGCGAATTCGGGCTGGACGTTTCCGCGCTGGACGACGCACAGCTCGCGCTCGAGCTTTGATTCCGGCGAAAAGCAAATACAGCAAAAAGTGAGGGACACTGAATCGTCCCTCGCTTTTTATTTCTCACTCCTCGCACAGCTGCGCACGGTTCTCTTCCGCAAGGCGCAGTGCCGCGTCCCGGTCCACGCCGTAGACAAAGCGGAACTCATACGGCTTTGTCATCGTAATTGCGCTCACCGCACCGTCCTTCAGGTAAAACGTAATGTCGCGGACGTCATAGTTTCCGTCGTCCTGCGGCGTCTGCGGCTGCCAGACATAGGCGCGGTCGAAGTCATACGCAGGCTCGCTGTAACCGCTCTCGGTGACGCAGCGGTCGTCCAGCTCCGTATCTTCGATCTCAATGCAGTAGAGATTCTCCGGGTACTCCGTCAGCAGCGCTTCCTCGCTGTCGCCGACCTTGACGCCGCGCGGCGTTCCCGCGCCCATAGCGTCGGTGCGCAGATAACTGATGACCTCGCGTCCCGTTTCGGGATAATAGTCCGTTCCGACGACGAGCTGCGCGTCCGCATCGTAATGGCGCGCAAAGTCATAAGGCAGCATACCGTCGCTGTCGTAGGTCATATCCTGCGTCTCTCCGTTCGGCTCGTAATCCGCCCCAAGACTCAGAAATCCATTCGGCAGTTCCAGCGTAAAGTTGGCGTCCGGCTGCAGCTCGACCGTTGGATCTTCTTCCTGCATCAGGGGTTCGTCCGGTACGGTGTCCGGCGCTTCCTGCTTTTCTCCGCAGCCTGACGCCAAAAGTGTCAGCGCCGCCAACAGCGCCGAAAGCGGCAGCGCTGTGCTTCTTCGTCTCATATTGGTCTCCTCCCTGTTTCTCACGCTTCCTTCAGCTTTTCCTCCAGCAGCTTGAAGGCCTCCTCCGCGGACAGCGCGCGGATCTCCGCGCGGCTCTTTTCGCCAAAGTCGAAGCGCTCTGCGGCCGTCTCCTCCGGGGAAGAAAAGCCGATGAACACCGTGCCGACGGCGTTTCCGCGCTCGTCGCGGTCAGGGCCCGCGACGCCCGTGACGCTGACGGCGAAATCGGCCGTCGTCGCCTTGCGCGCGCCCTCGGCCATCGCGCGGGCAACGGGCGCGGACACCGCGCCGTATTCCTCCAGCATCTCTGCCGGAACGCCGAGCACGCGGTGCTTGACCGTGTCGGTATAGCTCACCACGCCGCCCATGAAAACGAGCGACGCGCCCGGCACATCCGTGATGCGCTTGGCGATGAGGCCGCCGGTGCAGCTTTCCGCCGCGGCAAAGGTCATGCCGCGCGCCTTGAGCAGCTCGCAGCAGCGCTGTTCGATCATTTTTTCGTTTTCCGCCATAGTAAAGACTTCCTTTCAGAATTTGATGCGTACAAATTCACGGTTTGTCATCGCGCGGTCGATGAGGCCCTCGATATCGAGCGCTGCCTCCGCCTCGCGGACTTCCTCAAGATTCGGCTTCGTGCGCGGATGGCGCGGCGTAAAGACCGTGCAGCAATCCTCGTAGGGCAGGATCGAGGTATCAAAGGTGCCGATCTTACGGGACAAACGCACGATCTCCTCCTTATCCATGCCGATGAGCGGGCGCAGGACGGGAAGATCGACCACGTCCTCCGTCACGCGCAGGGCCTCCATCGTCTGCGAGGCGACCTGACCTAAGTTCTCGCCCGTGACGAGCGCCTTGGCCTTCACCTGATCGGCCACGCGCTGCGAAATGCGCATCATAAAGCGGCGCATGATGAGCGTGAAGAACTCCTCGGGGCAGTTGCGGCGAATTTCCTCCTGAATTTCGGTAAAGGGCACGACCTGCACAGTCATCCGTCCGCACCAGGGCACAAGGAGTTTGGCAAGGGAAAGCACCTTCTCCTTCGCCGCGTCGGAGGTGTATGGCGGGGAGAAAAAGTGCACCATTTCAAGCTTGACGCCGCGCTTTGCGATCATGTAGGACGAAACAGGCGAGTCGATGCCGCCGGAAAGAAGGCTCACCGCCACGCCGCCCATGCCGATGGGCAGGCCGCCCGCACCCTCTTCCGCGGGGCCGTGGACGTAGGCCGAGTCGTCGCGAATTTCAATGTGGACGACGAGCTCGGGGTCGTGGACGTTGACCTCGCAGGTCGGGAACGCCTGATGGAGCGCCCCGCCGACCTGCTGGGAAAGCTGGATCGACGTCAAGGGGAAGGTCTTGTCGGCGCGCTTGCTCTCGACCTTGAAGCTCTTCGCCGCGCGCATTTCATCGGCAAGGTACTCCTTCGCCGCGGCAATGATCTTCTGCACGTCCTTCTCGCAGGGCAGGGCCTTGGAAACGGCGATGATGCCGAAGACCTTCTTGCAGCCCTCGAAGGCCGCGTCAATGTCGCAGTTTTCGTCCTTGGGCTCGACGTAGATGGTGCTCTGCTTGGCGTAGATACGGAAATTGCCGCATTTTGCCACGCGGCGGTTGACGTTCGCCATCAGCTTATCTTCAAAGCTGCGGCGGTTGAGCCCCTTGAGCACGACCTCGCCGAGCTTGCACAGGATCATTTCATGCATTGGTGTTGTTCTCCTCATTTTTAATAGCCGCGCCCGCGCCGGCGGGAACCGCGGCTGAATTTACTTATTTTTGTGCTGGAATCTCCGCTTCATCCTTGCAAAATATCGGTGTTGCGGTACTGGATAGCCTCTGCGAGGTGGTGCGCTTCAATGGTCTCGCTGCCGTCAAGGTCTGCAATGGTGCGCGCCACGCGCAGTAATCTATCGTGGCTGCGGGCGGTGAGGCCGAGGCGCTCGAACGCGCCTTTGAGCAGCTTTTCGCCCGCGGCGTCCAGCGTGCAGTACTCGCCCACCATCGCGGGCGTCATCTGCGCGTTGCAGGCAACGTCCGTACCGGAAAAGCGCTCTTTCTGCACCTCGCGCGCTCTGTTCACGCGCGCTTTTACCTCGGCGGAGGACTCCGCCTTTTCGCGCCGGCGCATGGCCTCAAATTCGACGCTCGGCACATTGACGTGCAGATCCATGCGGTCGAGCATGGGACCGGAAATTTTTTCGACGTATTTTTCCACCTGCTGCTTGGTGCAGTGGCAGCGCCCCGAGGGGTGGCCGTACCAGCCGCAGCGGCAGGGGTTCATCGCGCCGACAAGCATAAACCGGCTCGGCAGCGTCACGCTGCCCGCGGCGCGGGTGATGGTGACCTCGCCGTCCTCAATGGGAGCGCGCAGCACCTCGAGCACATCGCGGTGGAACTCGGGCAATTCATCTAAAAAGAGAACGCCGTGATGCGCGAGCGAAATTTCGCCGGGCTTCGGCACCTTTCCCCCGCCGGTCATCGCGGAAGCGGAGAGCGTGTGGTGCGGCGCACGGAAGGGCCGGTGCAGCAGCATCGGCTGCGCACTGTCCGTCAGCCCCGCGACTGACCAGATTTCCGTCGCCTCGAGCGCTTCCTTCCTCGTCATATCGGGCAGGATCGACGGAAGCCTTCGCGCCAGCATCGACTTGCCCGCGCCGGGCGAGCCGATGAGCAGGATGTTGTGCCCGCCCGCGGCGGCGATCTCCAATGCGCGCTTGACATTCTCCTGCCCCATGACGTCGGAAAAGTCTGGGCCGGTCTCGCTCGTCTGCTCCGCCTGCCACTTCGGCTCGGGCCTGAGCGGCGCTTTGCCCTTCAAATGCTGCACAAGGGACACAACGTCCGGCACGCCGTAAACGGTCACGCCGTCGGCAAGCGTCGCCTCGGCGGCATTCGCCGCGGGGACGTAGAGCGTCCTGATGCCCGCGCGCACCGCGGCCATCGCCATCGGCAAAACGCCGTTCACCGCGCGCAGCGTTCCCGTGAGTGACAGCTCGCCGACAAAGGCCGCGTCCTTCGCGGGGGGCTTGATCTCCTCTGCACTGGCAAGGATGCCGAGCAGGATGGGCAGGTCATAGAGCGTGCCCTCCTTTTTCCGACCCGCGGGGGCGAGGTTCACCGTGATGCGGGAGACGGGAAACTTCACGCCGCAGTTTTTCACCGCCGCGCGCACGCGCTCGCGCGATTCCTTGACCGCCGTGTCGCCGAGGCCGACGATGTCGAACGCGGGAAGCCCCCCGGAAAGGAAGCACTCCACCGTGACCTCATAGCCCGAGATGCCCTGAAGGCCGAGTGAACGCACTGCTGTGACCATATTCTGCTCCTCCCTCTTCCGCGCCGCTGCGGCGCATTCTGCAATTAGTATAGCACATTTTTTGCATCAGGCAAATCCCCTCCGATGCATTTTTGCACATTTTGCACAAAATCGGTAAAACTTCGCAAAAATTCTTTAAAAATAAAAGAAATTGAACTTATTGTTGCAAAATGGTGAATGTTTTTACAGGAACAAGGCGTTTACATGTCGAAAAAAGTGTGCTATAGTATCTGCGTTGGATTTTGCGTCCAAACGCAGAAGAACCGTTTTTTGACGGTGAAATAAATAGGAGGTTCATTTATGGCAAGAAAAATGAAATCCATGGACGGCAATAATGCTGCGGCACACGTAAGCTATGCTTACAGTGAAGTTGCGGCAATTTATCCCATTACGCCGTCCTCCCCGATGGCCGACCTGGTCGACCAGTGGTCCGCAAATGGTCTGAAGAACATCTTCGGCAGCCAGGTCAAGGTCGTCGAGATGCAGTCTGAAGCCGGTGCAGCCGGCGCAGTGCACGGCTCTCTCGGCGCCGGTGCGCTGACCACCACCTACACGGCCTCTCAGGGCCTGCTGCTGATGATCCCGAACATGTACAAGATCGCAGCTGAGCAGCTCCCCTGCGTGTTCCACGTTTCCGCCCGTACCGTTTCCACCCACGCGCTGAACATCTTCGGCGATCACTCCGACGTTATGGCCTGCCGCCAGACCGGTTTCGCCATGCTGTGCGAGGGCAACGTGCAGGAGGTCATGGATCTCTCCCCCGTTGCGCATCTGGCCGCTCTTTCCGGCAAGGTGCCCTTCATCAACTTCTTCGACGGTTTCCGCACCTCCCACGAAATCCAGAAGATCGCTGTGTGGGATTATAAGGATCTCGCCGACATGTGCGACATGGACGCTGTCAAGGCGTTCCGCGAGCACGCCCTCAACCCCGAGCATCCCGCCATGCGCGGCTCCCACGAGAACGGCGATACGTTCTTCCAGCACCGCGAGGCCTGCAACCAGTACTACGACGCTCTCCCCGAAGTCGTGGAAAAGTACATGGGCAAGATCAACGAGAAGCTCGGCACCAATTACAAGCTCTTCAACTACTACGGCGCGCCCGACGCTGACCGCGTCATCATCGCGATGGGTTCCATCTGCGACGTGGCCGAGGAAGTCATCGACTATCTCAACGCCCACGGCGAGAAGGTCGGTCTCATCAAGGTTCGCCTGTATCGCCCGTTCAAGGCCGAGCGCCTGATCGAGGCCATCCCCGCAACGTGCAAGAAGATCGCCGTTCTCGACCGCACCAAGGAGCCCGGCGCACAGGGCGAGCCTCTGTATCTCGATGTTGTCACCGCGCTCGCGAACGCCGGCATCACCGACAAGACCGTCATCGGCGGCCGCTACGGTCTCGGTTCCAAGGATACCCCGCCCGCTTCCGTGTTCGCTGTTTACACCGAGCTTGCCAAGGCGGAGCCCAGGCGTCAGTTCACCATCGGCATCGTCGATGACGTGACGAACCTCTCCCTGCCCGAGGACAAGAACTGCCCCAACACCGCGGCAGAGGGCACCATCGAGTGCAAGTTCTGGGGTCTCGGCGGCGACGGTACCGTCGGCGCGAACAAGAACTCCATCAAGATCATCGGCGACCACACCGACAAGTACGTCCAGGCCTACTTCCAGTATGACTCCAAGAAGACCGGCGGCGTGACGATCTCCCACCTGCGCTTCGGCGACAAGCCCATCCGCAGCCCCTACTACATCAACAAGGCCGACTTTGTCGCCTGCCACAACCCCAGCTACATCATCAAGGGCTTCAAGATGGTCAACGACGTCAAGCCCGGCGGCGTGTTCATGATCAACTGCCAGTGGGATTTCGATGAGCTGAATCATCACCTCAAGGCGGACGCCAAGCGTTACATCGCCAAGAACAACATCCAGCTCTACACCATCAACGCCATTGACCTTGCCATCAAGATCGGCATGGGCAAGCGCAACAACACCATCCTCCAGTCCGCGTTCTTCTCCCTTGCGAAGGTCATGCCCGAGGAGCAGGCCATCCAGTACATGAAGGACGCTGCGACGCACTCCTACCTCAAGAAGGGTCAGGACGTCGTCGATATGAACCACAAGGCCATCGACCTCGGCGCTACCGCCTACAAGAAGATCGACGTCCCCGCCGATTGGGCGAACGCTGTCGACGCTGACGAGGCCGTTTCCTACGAGGGCAAGGCCGAGCTCGTCAAGCAGGTCAAGGATATCCTCACCCCGGTCGACAAGATGGACGGCGACAGCCTGCCCGTTTCCGCCTTCATGCCTCATGTGGACGGCCAGTGGGAGCTGGGCGCTGCCGCTTACGAAAAGCGCGGCGTTGCCGTTTCCGTTCCCACCTGGGACGCTGAGAAGTGCATCCAGTGCAACAACTGCGCTTACGTCTGCCCGCACGCCACCATTCGTCCCTTCGCTCTCACCGAGGAAGAGGTCAAGAATGCGCCCGCAAACGCCAAGATCGTCGACATCAAGGCCGGCAAGGGCAAGGGCGTTTACAAGTACACCATGGCCATCTCCCCGCTCGACTGCATGGGCTGCGGCGTTTGCGTCGGCCAGTGCCCGGTCGGTGCGCTGACCATGGTCGGTCAGGAGAGCGAGCTTGCCGAGCAGGACGTGTTCAACTACTGCGTCTCCAAGGTCTCCGACAAGAAGGACATGCAGGATCTCACCGTCAAGGGCAGCCAGTTCAAGCAGCCCATGCTCGAGTTCTCCGGCTCCTGCGCAGGCTGCGCCGAGACCAGCTATGCCCGTCTCGTCACCCAGCTCTTCGGCGACCGTATGTACATCTCCAACGCCACCGGCTGCTCGTCCATCTGGGGCGGCCCCGGTGCTACCTCCCCGTACTGCACGGATAAGAATGGCCACGGCCCGGCCTGGTGCAACTCCCTCTTCGAGGACAACGCCGAGCACGGCTTCGGTATGTATATCGGCCAGGAAAAGATCCGCGAGGATCTGATCGCCAAGACCGAGCAGCTCCTTGCCATCGAGTGGGCACAGCCCGCGCTGAAGGAAGCCGCTCAGAAGTGGCTCGACACCAAGGACGACGGCAACGCCAACGCCGAGGCTACGAAGGAATACGTCGCGGCTCTGCAGGCGAACATTGCCACCGTCGATGAGCTTGCCGCTGTTCCTCAGTTCGCTGAGCACGCTGCCGAGCTCAAGGCCAAGGGCGAGAAGTTCTGCGACTGCGATGCCTGCAAGCTGGCCTGCGACATCCTCGACAAGAAGGATTACCTCTCCAAGAAGTCCGTGTGGATCTTCGGCGGCGACGGTTGGGCTTACGATATCGGCTTCGGCGGCGTCGACCACGTCCTTGCTCAGAACAAGAACGTCAACGTCTTTGTCTTCGATACCGAGGTCTACTCCAACACCGGCGGTCAGGCTTCCAAGGCTTCCAACATCGGTCAGGTCGCTCAGTTCGCGGCTGCCGGTAAGGAGACCAAGAAGAAGAGCCTCTCCGAGATTGCAATGAGCTACGGCTACATCTACGTCGCTCAGGTCGCCATGGGTGCAAACCCGGCCCAGACCATCAAGGCCATCACCGAGGCCGAGGCTTATCCCGGCCCGTCCCTGATCATCGGCTACAGCCCCTGCGAGATGCACTCCATCAAGGGCGGCATGATGAACTGCCAGAAGGAAATGAAGAAGGCTGTCGAGTGCGGCTACTGGAACCTGTTCCGCTTCAATCCTGCGGCTGACAAGAAGTTCACGCTCGACTCCAAGGCGCCCGCCGGCGGTTATCGTGAATTCCTGATGAACGAGGCGCGTTACAGCCGCCTGACCCGCGAGTTCCCCGAGCGTGCGGATGGTCTCTTCACCCGCAACGAGGACGCGGCCAAGGAGCGTTACGAGCACCTCACCAAGCTCATCGACCTGTACGACAAGCAGTAATCGCTGTCATCACAGTGCTGAAAAAGGAGCACCCTTTCGGGTGCTCCTTTTTTCGCGCCGGAACGAGATGTCCCGCTGCTTCAGGCAAAAAAAGGGAGGCTCTTTTGAGCCTCCCTTTTTCCGTTGGTCAAGTAAGGTATCAATTACTTGTTTGCCGCGCGCTCCGCCGCCTCGACAACGTGGCTTGCAAGGATCGTGCTCGTCACGGTGCCGACACCGCCGGGAACAGGGGTAATGGCCTCGACGACCGGCTCGACCTCGGCATAGCGGGTATCGCCGCAGAGGTTGCCGTCCGCGCCGACGTGAATGCCCACGTCCAGCACGACCTGACCGGCGCGCACGCTCTCCGCGCCGACCATACCGGCCTTACCGGCGGCGACGACAAGAATATCCGCCTCGCGGCAGATTTCGGGCAGGTTCTCGCTGCGGCTGTGGCAGATGGTCACGGTCGCATGCTCGGCGAGCAGCAGCATGGAAACAGGCTTGCCGATGACAAGGCTGCGGCCGATGACGACCACGCGCTTGCCCTTGATGGGAATGTTGTAGTGCTTGAGCAGCGCCTCGCAGGCCGCGGCAGTGCAGGGAGGATAGCCGCCCTTCGTGCCGGCGTAAACGGCGGTCATGGAACCGTCGGTGATGCCGTCCATGTCCTTCTTGGGATCGAGCGCCGCGCGCGCCGCTTCATCGTCGAGATGCTTGGGCAGCGGGCGGAACATCAGCACGCCATGCACCTTTTCATCTGCGTTGAGCGCGTGGATATTTTCCATCAGCACATCCTGCGTTACCTCTTCGGGCAGGACGACCTGACGGACGGCGACGCCGACCTTCTCGCAGCGCTTGAGCGCGCCGCGCTCATAGGCAAGGTCGTCTTCACGCGCGCCGACGCGCAGGATAGCAAGGCAGGGTTCGGTGCCGTTTTTCTTCAGTTCTTCGCTTCTTGCGTGGAGTTCCTCGGTCAGCGCCTTGGCGACCTCAGCTCCCTTGAGCAGCATAGCCATGGTAAAATCCTCCTCTGTTTGACGCGGTCAGCCGCGTATCCATTCTTACTTAGGATAACAAAATTAAAAATTGCTGTCAATTTCTTTTGACAGGCGTGCCGGGATATAATTTTACTTTCTTCGGCAGCTTGCCTTTTGCCCAACTTTTTGCTACGATAAAGGCGTCAAATTCTGAAACCATCAGGAGGGTCATTCCCATGTCTGTGATCGAAGAGAAAAAAGCACTGAGAACCTTTATCCGCAAGAAGGAGCGCACGCTCGCCCCCGCCTACAAGGCGGAAAGCTCCGAGGCCATCTGCCGCCACCTGCTCGCGCTTGACGAGTATAAAAACGCCAAGATCGTCTTTGCCTTTGCCGGCACCGAGAAAGAGATCGACACCTCTCTCTTTATGAATGAGACCATCGCCGCGGGCAAGACGCTCATTCTGCCCCGCTGCGCCGCTGAACACGCCATCGACCTGTGCGTCGTGCGCTCGATGGACGACCTCGAGGCGGGCGCCTACGGCATTCTGGAGCCGAAGATGAGCTGCGCGCTCGTTACCGCAGCGGACATCGACTTCGCCGTCGTCCCCTGCCTGTCGTTTGACCGCAAGGGTCGTCGTCTCGGCCAGGGCGGCGGTTACTACGACCGTCTGCTGCCCCAGCTCCGCTGCCCCACCGCGCTCATCTGCCGCGAGCAGCTGACGTCTCCCGAGGTGCCGGTCGAGGAGCACGACATGCGCTGCACCATGCTCATCACCGAGAAGGGCATTCTCACGCCGGAGGCGTAAGGTCTCTCCGGTACGGCGCAAAACACACAATAATGAGAGGGAAGCTCTCTTTTGAAGAGAGCTTCCCTCTTTGTTGCTTTTTATCGGCAAAGATACGAAAACCAACCCTCGCTGCTGCGCGTTTCCTCGATCGTCCAGCCTGCCTCGATGAGCTTTTCGCGCACCTCGTCGGCGCGGTCGTCGATGATGCCGGAGCAGAGGAAGATACCGCCCTCTTTGAGCAGCCTCCCCACCTGCGGGGCCAGCGCGATGATCACGTCCGCCACGATGTTCGCAACGATCACATCATAGTCGCCGCCAAATTCCTTCTGCAAGCCCTTGTCGCTGAGCACGTCGCCCGCGCGGACGGTGTAGTGCTCGCGTCCCACGCCATTGAGCGCGGCGTTTTCGTAGGCGACGCCCACGCACTTGTCGTCAATGTCGCAGGCGAAGGCGTCCTTCGCGCCGAGCAGCAGCGCCGCAATGGACAAGATGCCGCTGCCGCAGCCAAGGTCGAGCACCTTTTCCCCGCCGCGGATGTGCTTTTCCAGCGCTTGCAGGCAAAGGCGCGTCGTCGCGTGGCTGCCGGTGCCGAAGGTGAGACCGGGGTTTAAGATGAGCTTGACTCGCCCGTCCCCCTCCGCCTGCTCCCATTCCGGCACAACAAGCAGGCGCTCGCCGATCTCCATGGGCTTATAGAACTGCTTCCAGTTGTTCTCCCAGTCCGCGTCCTCCACATTTTCCATGCTGAGGATCAAGGGAGCATACTCGGGGTGCTGCTTTTTGAAGGCCGCAAGGCCGATGCGGAACTGCGCAAGGGTATTGAAGCCCTCCTCGCTGTCCTCCAGGTAGAAGGTGATGCGGCTCTTGCCGTGCATGGACTGCATCAGATCTTCGTCGACATAGTCCCAGTACTGGTGATTGTTTTCAAGGAAGTCCTTGAAATCGCCCTCCTCGTCGATCATCAGGCTGTCGATGCCGTAGGCGCTCAAAAGCTCCGTCGCAGGCTCGATGCCCGCAGGGTTCATATCAAGATGTAATTCTAACCACTTCATCGTTTCGTCCCCACAAAGAATAGTCCCAGCGTGCCGCAGCCGGTGTGCGCACCGATGACAGGGCCGATAAAGTCCGCGCGCACATCGGTCACATTGAAGCGCTCTTTGAGCAGCTCCTTGACATAGGCAACATAGTCCGGGCAGTTGGCGTGGCAGATGAAGACGGGCTGGTTCTTCTCCGGTTCGATGCCCAGTTCCTCCATCTTGTCCACCAGCGCGCGCAGCGCACCCTTGCTGCCGCGCGCCTTGCTCACGGGGGTAAGCTTTCCCTCGCTGTCTGTGTGCATGACAGGCTTGATGCCGAGCACCGTACCCGCCAGTGCAGCCGCGGCGCTGACGCGTCCGCCGCGCTTTAAGTGATTGAGATCGTCCACCATGAACCAGTGATCCTGATGCTGGATCGTGCCGCGCACAAAGTCGGCAAGCGCCTCAATGTCGAGATTTTTCTCGCGCCGCTCGCGCACTGTGCGGTAAATGAGCATGCCCTGCCCGCGGCAGGCGGAGAGAGAGTCGATCACGATGATCTTCGCCTCCGGGTGCTCCGCGCGCAAGTCCTCCGCCGCGATGCACGCGGACTGATAAGTCGTGGAAAGTGCGCTCGAAAAGCTGATGCACAGGATATCCTTGCCTGCGGTCAGCGCCGATGTCATCGCGTCGGTGAACTGGCCGACGTTGACCGCCGCAGTCGTGCAGTCCACGCCGTCGGCGATCTTCTGAAAGAAGGTCTCCGGCGACATATCCGCATGGTCGGGCGTATCAAGATAGGTCTTGCCCTCCATCGTAAAAGAAAGCGGCAAAACGGTAATGCCCAGCTCGTCAACCTCCTGCTGGTTCAAGCTGCAGCAGCTGTCGGTCATGATGATATAATCACGCATGGCGTTTTCTCCTTTCCGGGAGGACATTTCTGTCTTCCTTTTTCCGGATTCCGGAACAATTTATTATACCAGATTTCTCTGTACCGTGCAAATGCGCCGTCAAGTCATTTCCCGACGCAGAAGCGCTCGAAGATGCGCGCGACCATGTCCTCGCGCGCCGTACGGCCCGTGAGCTCGCCGAGAGCCGTCTGCGCCTGCTCGACCTCGGTGAGCACCACGTCCGGTGTCATGCCGCCGAGCAGTGCCTCCTTCGCCGCGCGGACGCTATCGAGCGCATGGCGGACGGCCTCGGCCTGGCGGGCATTCGTCACAAGCGCACTGCCCGCGCGCGGCGCGGGATAGAGCCTGCGGACAGCAGCTTCAAGCGCATCAAAGCCCTCGTGCGTCACGCTGGAAAGGGAGATCACTTCCTCAGGCAAGTGCCAGTTCTCCTCATCAGGGACGATACCCGGCACGCCGCCGAGGTCGGATTTGGTCAGCAGCAGCAGCCATGGCTTGCCGCTTCTCGCGGCAAGCGCGAGCGGCTCGAGCGCCTCAGGCGCAGGCGGTACGCTGCCGTCGAGCAGTGCGAGGATGAGATCCGCATCCTCGACGGCTTTTTTCGACCGTTCCACGCCGAGCTTTTCCACCGTGTCCGCCGTCTCGCGGATGCCGGCAGTGTCGATGAGCCGCAGCAGCACGCCGCCGAGCGTCGCCTTTTCCTCCACGGTGTCGCGTGTTGTGCCCGCGATGTCTGTGACGATGGCGCGTTCAAAGCCGACGAGCGCGTTCATAAGCGAGCTTTTTCCCGCATTCGGCGCACCGACGATGGCCGTCGCCACGCCGCTTTTGAGCACCCTGCCGCGCGCGAACGTGCCGAGCAGATCGGAAAGTATCTCTTCGCTCGCTGTAAGCGAGGCGGCGGTCTCCTCGCGTGATAAGTCCTCGATCTCCTCGTCGGGATAGTCGACGATGGCATAAAAACGGCTCGAACTATCGAGCAGGCGGTCGTAGACCGCCTCGATCGGGCGGCGCAGCGCGCCGGAGAGCTGGGCGGCGGCGTTGCGCGCGCACTCCGCAGTCTCGGCGTCGATGAGGTCGATGACCGCCTCCGCCTCGGTGAGATCCATCTTGCCGTTCAGGAAGGCGCGCTGCGTGAATTCGCCGGGCCTCGCCTGCCGCGCGCCCGCGCGGAACGCGGCCCGCAGCACTTCGCCGAGCACCACGGGTGAGCCGTGACAATGGATCTCGGCGCTTTCCTCGCCGGTGTAGCTGTGGGCGGCGGAAAAGCAGACCGCCATGCAGCGGTCGAGCAGCGTACCCGTCTCGTCTCGCACATCGCCGTAGGTCATTCGGCGGTACGGAAGGTCAGAGACCGCCATGCCGTTTGCTGGCGTAAAGAGCGCGGCGAGCGCGTCCCTCGTCCTTTCCCCGCTCAGCCTGACAATACCGACGGCCGACGGGCTCTGCGCCGTGGCGATGGCTGCGATCAGCTCCATGCAGCTCCCCCCTTTTTTTATCTCATATAGAGGAAGTATAGCACACAGGTGGGAATTTGAAAAGGGGCGCGGCATTGCCGCGCCCCCGTTTATTTCTTCCGACGATTTAGCCAATGCTGTCAATATCAAGGGTATAACCCATCACTTCGCCGACGTTTGTGATTTTTCCTCGTAGCGTGATGCTGTCGCCCTTGCTCATTGCCGCGATCTGATTAAGCTGATCATCATTTTTGATATAACATAAGACTTCATCAAGAAAATAGTTATAGTCATCAGATTTTGCACCAACACCGATATACTTTCCTGAGCTGTCGATTGTTCCCAGATAGCCGGTGATCTCCACATACTGGTCCTTATAGGCCTGCTGAGCGTTGAGTGCATTGTTGTTCAGCGCGTCGAACAGCTCCGTTACATTATAAGCCGTGTAAGTGATCTCCTCTTTCTGGTCATTTGCCGCATCACTCACCGTTTCTCCCTGCTTTTGATTCCCCGACGCATCTGGTGCCTGCTCATCGGAACCGCCGCTCATGCTCCCAACGATTCCAATTACCAGAAATACCGCGATGACCCAAAACCACCACTTTTTGTAAATTGGCTTTTTGTTCTTTGCACCGCAGCTCGGACAACTTTTTGCCTTTGCGGCCATTTCTGCACCGCAAACGGGACATTTGATCAGTTTTTCTGCCATTTCATTTTCTCCTCTCATTTTTGATAGCAAAAGTGCTATCACTCGGTATAAAAATAACACATCTGCTATAAGCTGTCAAGAAAAGGAGCTTATGGCATGATACAACGCATGATTGACATTCGAATAGATCACGATGAAACACAGCGGCAGCTCGCCGCTGCTCTCGGCTATCATCAGGTGCAAATTGCACGATATGAAACCGGACATAATACGCCGCCTATCGCGTATCTTGTAAAATTCTGTGAACACTATCACGTCAGCGCCGACTACCTCCTTGGTCTGCCTCCCAATCTTGATTGGCCGCGTAAATAAGCGCAAAAAAGCAGCGCCTTTCGGCGCTGCTTTCTGTTTGCTTTTGGGAGAAACCGCTTACTGCTGCTCGGCAGCCTTCGCGGCGGCCTGCTGGGCTTCGATCTCGATGAGAGCGTCCTTGCGGGAGAGGTTCCAGCGGCCCTTCTCGTCGATCTCCATGAACTTGACCCAGATCATGTCGCCGACGGTGACCACGTCCTCGACCTTCTCGACGCGTTTGCGGTCGAGCTTGGAGATGTGGACCAGACCGTCCTTGCCCGGGGCGATCTCGACGAACGCGCCGAACTGCATCAGGCGCACAACGCGGCCATAGTAGAGCTTGCCGACCTCGGGCACGAAGACGATATCGTCGATGCACTTCTTCGCAGCGTCGCACGCGGCGGCGTTGGCGGAGGCGATGTGAATGGTACCGTCGTCCTCGATGTCGACCTTGGCGCCGGTGTCGGCCACGATCTTCTGGATGACGCTGCCGCCCTTGCCGATGACCTCGCGGATGCGCTCGGGATCGATGTGCATGGTGATCATCTTGGGCGCATACTGGCTGACCTCGGCGCGCGGCTCTGCGATGCAGGGCAGCATGATCTGGTCGAGGATCTGCACGCGCGCGTCATAGGTGATCTCAAGGGCGTTCTTGATGATGGCCATGGTGAGACCGTCGTTCTTGAGGTCCATCTGGATGGCGGTGATGCCCTTCTTGGTACCGGCAACCTTGAAGTCCATTTCGCCGTGGAAGTCCTCAACACCCTGAATGTCGATGAAGGTGGTGAAATCGTCACCGTCCTGGATCAGGCCGCAGGAGATACCGGCGACGGGCGCCTTGATGGGCACACCAGCGTCCATCAGCGCGAGCGTGGAGCCGCAGATGGAGCCCTGAGAGGTCGAACCGTTGGAGGAGACGACCTCGCTCACAACGCGAATGGCATACGGGAACTCGTCAACAGACGGAATCACCGGCAGCAGCGCGCGCTCGGCAAGAGCGCCATGGCCGATCTCGCGGCGGCCGGGGCTGCGGGAGGGCTTGGCCTCACCGACAGAGTAGCCGGGGAAGTTGTAGTGGTGCATGTAGCGCTTTTCGGTCTCTTCCCAGATGGTGTCGAGCTTCTGGGCGGCGGAAAGCGTATCGAGCGTGCAGACGGACAGCACCTGCGTCTGACCGCGGGTGAAAAGGCCCGAGCCGTGGACGCGGGGCAGGACGCCGACTTCGGCAGCGAGAGGACGGATCTCGTTCTTGGCGCGGCCATCGACGCGGTGGCCTTCGAGCAGCCATGCCTTGACGATCTTCTTCTGGAACTTGTAGGTGATCTCGTCGAGGAACTGATCCATGTCGGGATACTCCTCGAGGTACTTCTCGTGCCAGTGCTCGATCATCTCATTCCAGCGGGCCTCGCGGACGTTCTTATCGTCGGTGTCCATCGCGGCCTTGGCCTCGTCCATGAAGTTCTCGACGATCTTGTCGAACAGCTCCTGGTTGAAGCTTGCGTGCGGATAGTCGAACTTGGGCTTGCCGATCTCGGCGACCATGCGGTTGATGAGCTCGACCTGCTTCTGGTTCTCGTTGTGGGCAAGCTCGATGGCCTTATACATGGTGTCGTTGTCGACTTCGTTCGCGCCGGCCTCGATCATAACGACCTTCTTGCCGGTGGAAACGACGGTGACGTCAAGGTCGGAGACCTTGCGCTGCTCGCTCGTGGGGTTGAGGACAAGCTCGCCGTCCACAAGGCCGACCTTGAGCGCGCCGACAGGGCCGTTCCAGGGAATATCGGAGATAGCAAGGGCAGCGGAGGTGCCGATCAGGGCCGCGATCTCGGGAGAGCAGTCGTGATCGACGCTCATGACTGTTGCCATGATGGAAACGTCGTTGCGGAAGTCATAGGGGAAGAGGGGACGGATGGGGCGGTCGATGACGCGGCTCGTCAGGATGCCCTTTTCGCCGGGACGACCCTCGCGGCGGTTGAAGGAGCCTGGGATACGGCCGACAGAGTAAAGCTTCTCCTCAAAGTCAACGGAGAGGGGGAAGAAGTCGATGCCGTCGCGGGGACGGGCGGAAGCGGTGGCGCAGACGAGCACGCGGGTGTCGCCGTAGCCGACCATGACGGCGGCGTTGGCGAGCTCGGCGAGCTTGCCGACCTCGAGCGTGAGGGGGCGGCCCGCAAGATCCATCTCGTACTTGTGGTAGTTAGGGAACTGTCTCTTGGTGATGATGGTAGACATTTGTCGATCTCCTTTTTGTAAAATTCCGTATGGGAGCCGACCGTTTAGCACTTGAAAAAACGTCGGCTTGCCGCCGCTTTTTCAACTGCTAAAGCATAGCAGGCTCTCATACGCGCGGGGAAGTGCAGAGGGACGGTAAGAAAAGAAGGGTGATGCATGCGCATCACCCTGTTTTCAAACTTACTTACGGATACCCAGCTTGGCGATCAGGGTACGATAACGCTCGATGTCCTTCTTCATGAGGTAGTCGAGAAGGCTGCGGCGCTTACCGATCATCTTGTACAGGCCGCGGCGGGAGTGGTTGTCCTGCGGGTGCTGCTTGAGGTGCTCGGTGAGCTGAGCGATACGCTCGGTGAGGATAGCGACCTGAACTTCCGGAGAACCGGTGTCGCCTTCGTGGGTGCGGTTGGCCTCGATGATGGCCGTCTTCTGGTCTTTGAGCATCATAGTGTATGATCCACCTTTCTAAAATTCTCCCGGCACTGAGCGGCGGGTCGGTGAGTCCTCCACGTCCTAAGTGCGGGAATGCACGATAAGCGTGCTGAATTATAGTAACACAGCTTTTCCCTATTGTAAAGCAAAACCTTCGAAATAATACGGTTTTTTGATTATTTTTTGAAGTGCTCGCGCGTTAGCTTGATCACAACGGGGCTGAGCAGCAGCAGCGCGATGAGGTTCGGGATGGACATGAGGCCGTTGAGCGTGTCGGAGATGTCCCACACGAGCGTGAGGTCCGCGACCGCGCCGGCGATGACCACAAGGCAGAAAACGATCTGATAGGGGCGGATGATCTTGCTGCCGAAGAGGAACTCCGCGCAGCGCGTGCCGTAGAGTGCCCAGCCGAGGATGGTGGACGTGGCAAAGAGCAGCAGCCCGACCGCAAGGATCAGAGAGCCGGCCTTGTCGCCGAAGACGCTCGAAAAGCCCGCGACCGCAGTGGGAACGCCCGCGAGGGCATCGTTGCCGTAGTTGCCGTCCGCCGCACCGGAGCAGAGGACGACAAGGGACGTGAGCGTGCAGATGACGATCGTATCCATGAATACCTCGAAAATACCGTAGAGACCCTGCTTGACGGGGTTTTTCTCCGAGGTGGCGGCGTGCGCGATGGGCGCGGAGCCGAGACCCGCCTCATTGGAGAAAACGCCGCGGCCAACGCCCTTGGTCATGGCAAGCTTGATGGAAATGCCCGCCGCGCCGCCGGTGACGGCCGCAGGATTGAACGCGCCCTTGAAGATGGAGGCGAACACACTGGGAACACTGCCGATATTGGCAAACACCACGATGAGCGCGCAGACGATGTAGATGATCGCCATGCCGGGCACGAGCTTTTCCGTGACCTGACCGATGCGCTTGACGCCGCCGAGCAGCACAAGCGCCACGAAGGCCGCAACACAGATGCCGGTGATCAGGCAGATGAGCATCTCCTTATTCGCCGCGTTTTCATTAAACGCAATGGCAACGGACTTGACAGAGTCCGCGATGGAATGCACCTGCGCGATGTTGCCGATGCCAAACGCCGCGATCGCGCCGAGGACGGCGAACACGCCGCCGAGCCACTTCCACTTCGGGCCGAGGCCATTTTTAATATAGTACATCGGGCCGCCGCACCAGTCGCCCTTTTCGTTGCGCTCGCGATATTTGACAGCCAGCGTTACCTCGGAGAACTTCGTCACCATGCCAAACAGTGCCGAGAGCCACATCCAGAACACCGCGCCGGGGCCGCCGAGAACGATGGCGCCTGTGACGCCCGCGATGTTGCCCGTGCCGACGGTGGAGGCAAGTGCCGTGGATACGGCCTGCAGGGGCGTAATTTCACCGTCGCCCGCCTCGCCCTTCTTGAAGATCTTGCCAATGGTGTTTTTCCACCAGTAGCCGATCTTGGAAAACTGGATAAAGCCCACGGCGACGCTCAGGTAAACGCCCGTGCCGACAAGCAGTGCCAGCATCACAGGCCCCCAGACAAAGCCGTTGACCGCTTTATTGATGGCTACAAATTGTTCCATACCCTTCTCCTTCCCGGAAATCACATTCCTTAAAACAATTGATGAAATTCTTTCATGGCTAAAAGAATAACAAATCACCCGCGCTATGTCAACGGGGCAGAAGACGGTTTTTGCCCCGCATTTTTGCGAAAGCGTGCGCTTTTATTCGCTTTCCCGCTTCTTTTATGCAATCTTAGCGTCTTTGCCGGATCGGACGAAAATTTTTTCCTGCCGCCGCTTGACAGCGCAGCGTACACATGCTATCCTAACTGTACTAACACACTTAATACAGCAGGAGGCGCCTATGTTCCACTTGATTTTTCTGATCCCGGTTCTTGTTGTACTGCTGCTCGGCATTTTGCTGCTCGCCGTGCTGTGCAGCCGATGAATGCAGGAGGAATGCCATGATCACCTTAAATTACCGCGACGCGCGCCCGATCTACGAGCAGGTGTGCGACGGGCTGCGGCGGCTGATCGTTTCCGGCGCGATCGCCGACGGGGATAAGCTCCCTTCGGTGCGCGCGCTGGCGACGCAGCTTGCCATCAACCCCAATACCATCCAGCGTGCCTACAACGAGCTGGAATCGAGCGGCTACTGCTGCTCCGTGCCCGGCAAGGGCTGCTTTGCCGTACACACCTACCGCGCGCAGGACGACGCGCGCCGCTTATCGCTTGAGCAGCAGCTCCGAGATCTTTTGCAGGAGCTGCGCGCCATGGGCGTGAGCGAAGAAGACATTCAAGCATTGTGCAGGGAGGGAGAAGTGAAATGATCGAAGTACGCGGTCTTAAAAAGGCCTTTGACGGCTTTGCTGCGCTTGACGGCGCGGATCTGAGCGTACCGCGCGGCGCGGTCTACGGTCTTGTGGGGCCGAACGGCGCGGGCAAGACAACGCTGCTGCGCCACTTGACGGGCGTTTATCATCAGGACAGCGGCAGCGTGACCTTTGACGGCCAGCCCGTCTGGGAAAATGTGGACGTGAAGGCGCGCATCGCCTCCATTCCCGACGACTGGTTCTACTTTATGCAGGCGGGACTGCGCGATATGATGCGCTTTTACCGCGGGTTCTACCCGCACTTTAATGCAGAGCGCTACGAAAAGCTCAAAGAGGTCTTTGCGCTGGACGAGACCCGTCCCCTGCGCCGCATGAGCAAGGGCCAGCAGAAACAGGCGGCCTTCTGGCTCGCCATGTGCGCCATGCCGGACTACCTCATTCTTGACGAGCCGGTGGACGGTCTCGACCCCGTGATGCGCCGTCAGGTGTGGAGCCTCATCTTGCAGGACGTTGCCGAGCGCGGCACGACAGTGCTTGTCTCGTCGCACAACCTGCGCGAATTGGAGGACGTGTGCGACCACGTGGGCGTGATGAGCCGCGGTAAGCTCCTGCTTGAGCATTCGCTGAGTGAATTGCAGGACTATACCGTCAAGCTCCAGCTCGCCTTCGAGGGCGCGGAGCTGCCCGAGCTGCCACAGGAGATCAAGGTGCTGCACCACGCGCAGACCGGGCGCGTCCACACGCTCATCTGCCGCGGCAGCGCAGAGGAACTGGAACAGCAGCTCGCCGCGCTGCACCCGATCTTCATCGACGCGGTGCCGCTGTCACTTGAAGAAATTTTCATCTATGAACTGGGAGGTGAGGACTATGCGATCCGCGACATCGTTCTTTGATAAGACTTTATTCCGCAGCCAGCTCAAGCACACCTGGCCGCTCTGGCTCGGCTACACCGCCTTGTGGCTTTTCCTCGTGCCGGTCACGCTCTTTTCAGAGCTTTCCGCCTATCAGGGCAGCTACAGCGCAGCGGATGCGTCCAGTCTGCTGCTCAATGCCGGCGTGCGCGGCGGCGTCTTCATTTCCTTCGTCTTCGGCCTTTTCTTTGCGATGCTTTCCTTCTCGCACCTGACGCAAAGCCGCGCGACGAACGGCTTCCACGCGCTCCCCGTGCGGCGCGAGACCATCTTTCTGACCGCCTACCTCACGGGACTGTTCTGCCAGCTTTCCAGCATTCTCGTCACGTTTTTGCTCGGCGCGGCGGTCTCCGCCCCGCTGCACCTCAGTTTCTGGAGCGTCACTGCCGCGGCCATGGGCAGCGCCATGCTCGAAGCCGTCTTTTTCTACTCCTTCGCCGTGCTGTGCATGATGATGACGGGGCAGATCCTCGCCGCGCCCGTCTTCTATTTCGTCGGCAATATCCTCGTTCCGGCGATGGAATATCTGCTGCGCAACTTTGCAGGCAATTTCCTCTTCGGCTACAGCGGACACGCCGACGTTACGCTCGATTTCCTCTCCCCGCCCCTCTACATGTACCTCAGGGTGGACATCGCCTCGATCGAGACCTGCGAGAGCGACTCGTACTATGTGACTGCCTACGCACTTGAGCACCGCTCTTTCATGATCCTCGCCGCCTACGCGCTCGCGGGACTTGTCATCGCCCTCATCGCGCTGCTCCTCTACCGCACGCGCAAAAGCGAGATGACCGGCTCGACGGTCGCCTTCCCGTGGGCGACGCCCATCTTCAAGTACGGCGTGGCGTTCTGTACCGCCGTTGCCCTCGGGCAGTTCCTCTACTATTTCCTCTTCGGCCAGTACCGTTCAGGCGGCAGCGATTCTCTGCCCGGCACGATCCTCTGCATGGCGGCAGCGGGGCTTGTGGGCTACTTTGTCGCCGAGATGCTCGTCAAAAAGAGCTTCCGCGTCTTCCGCGCGGGCGCAAAGGGCGCAGCCATCGTCGCGGGCGCTCTCGTGCTGCTCGGCGTTGCGATGAGCTTCGACCTCACGGGCTATGAAAAGCACGTGCCGGACGAGAGCGAGATCGAATCCGCCTTCTACACCTTCTCCGGCATGACAAACGTCACGACCGACGACGCCGATACCATCCGCCGCCTCACCGCGGCACACCGGGCCATCGTCAAAAACCGGAACGAGCAGGCGCGCATCGCAGACGCATGGGACGCGGATACGCTCTCCCAGAGCGACTATGACGACATTGAACCCTTCTCCCTGCGCCTGACCTACTACCTCAAGGACGGCTCGCAGCTCTCGCGCTCCTATTCGCTCTACCTGCGGAGAAGCGAGCTCACCGTGCCCTCGTCCGTCACAGCGCGCGTGAACGCGCTCTATATGTGCAGAGAGTCCGTGCTTTGCCGCGTCCTCGGCTACGGCTACGAGCACCTCGGCGACACGCCGCGTTTCCTCGACAGCTACTGCTACTATTACGATGAGAACTCCAACACAAAGGACTATGCTCTCACCGCCGCGCAGGCCGGGCAGGTCTACGCCGCGCTGATGCAGGACGTTCAGGATTCCGATAACGGCGGCAGCGACATCTTTGCCGTGCAGGAACACCTGTACGATTCCCCCATCTTCTTCTGGCTCGAGCTGTACTTTGAGTCCACCAATGAAAAAGGCCGCCCGGAGGTATATTCGCTCGGCCCCAATGTGAATAACTCAACGCCCAACACCCTGCAAGTACTGAATGAGCTGCTGCCCGAGCTGAAATCCAACACCGTAACGCCTCCCAGCGACGACGGCATTCACACCCTCCCCGCCACAGAGGACGCTTCCACCGAGGAAAGCGTGAACTAACATGGCAGAAAAAACAAAGCGGCGGCGCAAGCGCCGCCGCACCGGGAACAAGAAAGCATTTCTCGTCCTGCTCGCGCTCGTTTTGCTTGTTCTTGGCGGCGTGAAGCTGCGCTATGCGCTCGCGCACCGGAACCTCCCCGGTTCGAATGTCAGCGTGCCGGACTTTGTCACGGTCGACTACATTCCGACAAACGAATACTCCCGCCCCGGCACGCCGCTCAGGGAAATTTCCGGCGTGGTGGTGCACTATGTCGGCAATCCCGGCACGACCGCCGCGGCGAACCGCAGCTTTTTCGCCAACCTCGCCCTGACGCACGAGACCTACGCGAGCGCGCATTTTGTCGTCGGGCTGGAGGGTGAGATCTTGCAGTGCGTGCCGCTGACGGAGATCGCCTACTGCTCGAACAGCGCGAACGACTACACCGTGTCCATTGAGGTCTGCCACGCCGATGAGACGGGCGAGTTCAATGACGCGACGATGGAGAGCCTTGAAGCGCTCGTCGCGTGGCTGTGCGAGACGTTTTCTCTTGACCCCGCCGAGGATGTCATCCGCCACTACGACGTGACGGGTAAGATCTGCCCCAAATACTATGTGGAAAACGAGGATGCGTGGCTTAGTTTTAAGCAGGACGTGAGCACGCGCATCGAAGAGGACAAAACCGCGAACGGTGAAACCAACTGAGAAATCAAATCGGGAGGGATCTCATGCACGACTTTGTTTCCTATCTTTTTTATCTGCTGCAGCGCGGCATGCGCTTTGCCGTGCCCGCCGCGCTCGTCTGCGGTCTTATTCTGGCCGTCTGCTACGCCGTCTGCCGCAGGCAGGGCCGCCGCTTCCCGTGGGGAAAGGCGGTCTGCGCGCTGCTGCTCGTCGGCTGGGCGGCGGTCACAGTCTTCGTCACGCTGCTGCGCAGCGAGTCGGGCGAATTCGCCGCGCGGCAGTGCAATTTGCAGCTTTTCCTTGCCTGGCGCGAGGCGTACCAGCGCTTCACGCTCCAGATTTGGCTCAACGTGCTGCTCAACATCGCGCTCTTCGTCCCGCTGGGATTTCTGCTGCCGCTGCTCTCTAAGCCATTTCGCAAGTGGTATGCCGCGCTGGGCGCGGGCTTCGGCGTTTCGCTCCTGATCGAGCTGTCGCAGTTTTTCACCGGGCGCGGCATGTGCGACGTGGACGACCTCTTCACCAACACGCTCGGCGCGATGCTCGGCTGGTGCGCGGCGATGTTTGTGCTCACACTGCGCCAAAAGAGCAGGACGTGGCCGCGCTACTGCGCGCTGCCCGCCGCGTTCGCGCTCGCACTATCCGCCATTTTCATTTCCTACGCCGCGCAACCCTACGGCAACCTGCGCGACGCCGCCTTCACGACGGCGGATTTGAGCGCCGTCCGCTGGTCGGTCGACTTTGCGCTCGACGAGGACAGCAAGACCGCCTGGGTCTATCGATCTCAGGCGCTCGGCAACGCGGACGCGGATCGCTTCGCCGCGGAATTCGCCGCCGCACACGGCGTCGAATTTCCGGACATTGACTACTACGACGACACCGCTTTCTACATGAACCACTCCACCGGCGATTTTCTGAACGTCACGCTGCACGACGGCACGTGGGAATACAGCTTTGGGCGCGATCACACGCCCGTTTTCGATGCGCCCGCGTCTGGTGTCACAGAGGACATGCTGCGCGAAACGCTCGACAACTTTGGCTTCTCCGTCCCCGCCGACGCCGCATTCACGCTCTCGCCGTATGGTTCCTCTTACCGCGCGGTGTTCTCCGCCGATCTGCTCCCCACGGAGGGCGGCTTCCTCCACGGCACGCTCACCTGTGATCTGAGAACACAAGGCGACGGTCAATCGACGCTCTCGCGGCTTGAAAACCGCATGACCACGCTCGCGCCCGTGCGCGAAGAACCCATTCTCTCCCCCGCACAGGCGTTCGCCGCATTGCAGGCGGGCAAGAGCTTCGAGGGCGCGTGGTTCGCGCAGAGCGTCCAGGGCATCGAGGTGCGCTCCTGCACGCTCGATTACCTCTCCGATTCCAAGGGCTTCTATCAACCGGTCTACCGCTTCGAGCTGTCGCTCACCGGTCAGGCGGGCGGCATCACCGACGCGGTGGACTACGTCCCCGCGCTCTTCTGAGCGTCGGAGTGTAAGGAGGCTTACGATGAAACGCATATTTGCCGCGCTGCTCAGCTTCGCATTGTGTCTCGCTCTGCTTCTCTTCGTCCGGAACGAACCTGATGAGCCGATCCTGCACGTCGCGCTGAAACCAACCGGCGAGCAGGACGCCGCTTACGTCTACGAAACGGTCTATGCAAGCGGCAAAAGCCACCGCTGCAATGCTTTCACACCCGACACCTGCGTCTTTTACACCGCCGACTACGCAGACTTTGACACCTCCGCGCTTCACTCTCACAGGGTCAACACACTTGTCTCCACCACGCTCTATGATTCTGTCGGCAACACCGTCACCCCCAATGAGACGATGCTCTCCATGATGCACGCCGCCGCGGATCAGATCGACCATGCGATCTTCGCTTTTCAGATCATCGTCGTGAACGGCCAGCGCTACTTTGCCTTTGTTAAGCTCAATGTCAACTGGTGGGATCCGTGCACGCTGTACGAGTACGAAAGCGGAGCGCTCCACGAGCTTTGTCAGTGGGACAATATGTGTCTGCTGTCAGTCGGTCTCATCTGAAATCCATAGAAAAAACGTCTGTCTCGGTCGAGACAGACGTTTTTTGTTCAGTTTTTCGCTTCCAGGCTGTAGGGGTCTCTGCCGGCAGCAAATTCGGCGATCATCTCCGAGGTGAGGGCGATGCCGTTGCCCGTATAGTTCTCTTGCAGCTCCTCGCGGCTGACCCACGCGCCGTCCGCCAGCTCAAAGTTGTCGAGATGGATCGTATCGTCGTCGCCGTCGAGTCTGCACCAGTAGCCCATCATGATGTTGCCGCTGATGCCCCAGGGCTGACAGCGGTAATAGCGCAGGTCCTTGACCTTGAGCCCGACCTCCTCCATCACCTCGCGGTGCACGGTCTGCTCAAAGCTCTCGGCAAACTCGGTAAAGCCCGCGACAAGTGCCGTGCGTGTCGCGCCGGGGCGGTTGGCGTACTTTGTGAGCAGCAGGTAGTCCCCGTGCGTCACCGCCACGATGACCGAGGGGTTGATGCGCGGGAAGATCATGTTGCCGCACTTGGGACAGCGCATCATGCGCTCGTTTTCGTCGTGGACGAGCTTTTCTCCGCAGCAGCCGCAATAGCGCGCGCTGCGATACCACGAGCACAGATGCCACGCGCTCACGGCGGCGTAGGCAAGCTCCTGCGGCTTTTCCGTGCGGAAAAGGCCGATGCCCCGATAGGAATAGCCCTCGATCGTGCGCTCTTTCTCGTCAAAAAGCAGGTAATACTCCCGCCCGTCGAGTTCAAAAAGGTAGATAAACGCCTCGTCCGGCTCTGCAAACATCGAGCGCACGGGGAATTTCAGTCCGTTCTCGTCGATGCGGCAGAGAAGATCCTGCCCGCGGAACTGCACCACGGCGCTGCTCTTTTTCGGCACGGCGTTCTTTTTCCACTCGTTGTAAAGATGCTTCGGCTCGATATCCTGGATCATGTCGGCTTTCCTCCCGGTCGTTGTTTCTTTCGACGAGATATTGTACAACGCCCGGCGGCATTTTGCAAGATACCTTACTCCTGAATCACGCGCTCGGCTTCGAGCTTTTTGAGCTTTTCTCTCGTGCGGCGCAATGCACGGATACACTGCGCGTCGCAGATGCAGAGTCCTATCAAAAGCAGCACCATCAACGCGATGGCCGGTATATATATTACGGGCTCTGCATAGCCGCCGGTCTGAAAGCGCCGATACAGCCTGCCGATCAGCGGCACTATTTCCGCAAACGCGATAAACGGGCACATCACAGCCCCGCTCCACAGCACGCGCCGCACGCGCTTTATCTGCGCCATTAACGAATCCAAATCAGAATACAGCTCAAACGGCGTACCGTCTTTCTTCTTGCGCAGGATCAGATACTCTCCCACCGTGCCCACATGCTCGATGCCGAGCTCGCGCAGTCCCTTGATATATTGCAGCCGTTTCATTTCTTTCTTTTTCGTCGCCTGCACGCGGTATTCGTACTCATCCGGCTCACCGCGGTGGAAGCAGTAGAACAGACCTACTTCATAGCACTGCCAGCCCTCGCGCGACTTGCGGTCGAGCATTTCCTCAATCCGTTCCGGGTCATAGGCGTAGACAAACATCCGCGGCATGATCTTTTCAAACATGGCTCTCTCCTCTCAGTTCCATTCGTTTGTCAGCGCGTCGCCGTTTTGCGTCAGCTCGTGCAGTCTTCGCAGCTCCGCGCGCACGGCCTCGCGCCCCGCGGGCGTGATCTGATATTCCTTCTTGCGCCCCTCGCTCTCATCGCCGAGCGACACGATCCAGCCGCGCTCGGTGAGCGTTGCCAGCGCGCCGTAGAGCGTTCCCGCGGCCAATCGCACGCGCCCGCCGCTCAAATGCTCCACGTTCTGCATGATGCCGTAGCCGTGCAGCGGCGCATCGAGCGAGAGCAGGATATAAAAGACCGCTTCGGTCAGTGCCGTCGTTCCCATGCCGCATCTCTCCTTTCGTCCTCCGATATAACGGCAGCCGATATATCGTCTACCGATAAGCTATCACACCGCGCGCAGTCTGTCAATAGAAAAAAGGGGCAGGGAATGCAAAATTTGCATTCCCTGCCCCTTTCAACGCACCGCAACCTTTCGCGTCCGCAGACGCGAAATCAATTCAAATCGTAAATTCTGACGTCACCGTCGTGGCATTACGACTCCCGCGCCCTTTCGGGCGCGCCAATCGTGCCACTTCCTTGAAACCGGCTCGCTTCAACCGCCACCGGCGGCGCTTCGCCGATTTCCATGCGCGTGACAATTTACACTTCTCAGGCCGCAAGTGTGGAAAACGCCCGCCGATGGCGGGCGTTTTATGCGCGCAGCGGACTGCGTTCCCCCTCAAAAAAGCGGCAAAGCCGCTTTTTTGAAGTTTTAAAGTCTCGTGATGACCGGCAGCACCATGGGGCTGCGCTTGGTCGCCTTGAAGAGATAGTTGCTCACGGCGCTGCGGATCGCGCCCTTGAGCTCGTTCATGTCGCGTCCGCGCTTGCCGCGGAACGCCTCCGCCGTGGACATCGTGAGATTCCTGAGATCTTGCAGGAGTTCCTCGGAATCCTTGACGTAGATGAAGCCGCGCGTGATGATCTCCGGCTCTGCGAGCAGGTCGCCGTTGTGCGCGGAGACCGGCAGCACCACGACGACCATGCCGTCCTCTGCAAGGTGCTTGCGGTCGCGCAGCACCACCGCGCCGACGTCGCCGACGCCATAGCCGTCGACAAACACCTCGCCCGCGGGCGCGTAGCCGGGCACGCACTTCATCGAGCGCGCACCGATCTCGACGGCGTCGCCATTGTCGCAGATGACGATGTTCTTGCGGTCCATGCCCATTTGCAGGGCGAGATCCTTATGGATCTGGAGCATGCGCTGCTCGCCGTGGACGGGGATAAAGTACTTGGGCTTTGTCAGCGCGTGGATGATCTTGAGCTCCTCCTGGCAGGCATGGCCCGAAACGTGCAGCATATCCGCGCGGTCGTAGATGACCTCCACGCCCTTGCGGAAGAGCTCGTTGATGACGCGCGAGACGGTATTTTCGTTGCCGGGAATGGCGGAAGCCGAGATGATGACGCGGTCGCCGGGGCCGACCTCGATCTGCTTGTGCTGGGAGAACGCCATGCGGTACAGGGCGGACATCTCCTCGCCCTGCGAGCCGGTGGTAACGATGACCTGCTTTTCCAGCGGCATCGACTTGATCTTGTTGATGTCGACGACGGTGTTCTTCGGCGGCTTCATGTAGCCGAGATCCATTGCGACCTTCGTCACATTCTCCATGCTGCGGCCGGTGACGGCCACCTTGCGCCCGCACTCCGCCGCGGCGTCCATGATCTGCTGGATGCGGTGGACGTTGGAGGCGAACGTCGTGACGATGATGCGCTGTTTGCAGCCCTGGAACAGGCGGTTGAAGGTTCTTCCCACGGTGCGCTCGCTCATCGTGTAGCCGGGGCGCTCAACGTTCGTCGAATCCGCGAGCAGCGCGAGAACGCCCTGCTTGCCAAGCTCGCCGAAGCGGGCAAGGTCGATCACCTCGCCGTCGATGGGCGTTGAGTCGATCTTGAAGTCGCCCGTGTGGACGATGGTGCCGAGCCCCGTGTGAATGGCAAATGCCACGCTGTCCGCGATGGAGTGGTTGACGTGAATAAACTCCACGCTGAATTTGCCGGCTTTGACGGTCATGCCGCTTTCCACCGTGACGATCTTCGTGGTTTTAAGAAGGCCGTGCTCTTCGAGCTTTAAGCGGATGAGCCCCGCCGTCAGGCGCGTGCAGTAGATGGGCATATTGACCTTTTTGAGGATATAGGGCACGGCGCCGATGTGATCCTCGTGCCCGTGGGTGATGAACATGCCGCGGATGCGGTTCTTGTGCTTGACAAGATAGCTCACGTCGGGAATGACGCAGTCGATGCCGTACATATCGTCGCCGGGGAAGGCCATGCCGCAGTCGACCACGATGATCTCGCCGCCGTACTCGTACACGGTCATGTTCTTGCCGATCTCATTGAGACCGCCGAGAGGGATAATTTTCAACTGTTCAGCCAATGCTGGTTCAACTCCTTTTGATTCGTTTGAAATATAAAAAACGATAGATTTGTTTTGAATTTGTTTTCTGTCCGGGTCAACAGGGCGCAAGGCAGAAGAGACGTCCGTGCGCATGCTTCGCCCTGCATCACGAAGCATTTGCACCTGCGGCGCCTTAAGGAGACCCATATGGACTTTTTTATAAAAACCGCGGACAAGCCGCAGCCAAAACCAAAGAAAAACAGACCCGTGGACAGAAATACCTCACGTTTTCCTGCTGTATGCGAAGTAGTATAGCACATTCCGTGTAAAAAGTATACCACATTTTTGTCGAAGGACAGATTTTTAATTTAATGTGGTGACTTTACCTTGTCACCGCTCTATGAGCCGTGTTATAATGGAATAAGTTATTCCCTGCGCTGAGCCGCACGGCTTATTACCTGGACGGGAGGGCAGCTTTTTATGAAGAACAAAAGGATCAGCAAGCTGGTGGATCCCAGCTTCCGGCTGTATTTTATCGTTGGCTTTGCGTTCGCCGCTGTCACAACGCGCGTGAGCGTTCCGCTCGCCATCTGCGAGGCTGCGGCAACGGCATTCCTCTGGTGGTACTTCCGCCACACGGCGCAGAAGCGCCGCGAGGGCATTCGCAAATACATCGACGATATGACCGATGATATGACTACCGCCGACAAGGCCTCGATGCTCTCGGCGCCGTTTGCGATGATGGTCTTTTGTCCCGACACGCAGGAGATCCTCTGGAGCAACGACAGCTTCATGCAGCTTACCGGTGTGCGCGAGGACCTCTTCGACAACCGCATCGACGATGTTCTGCCCGACTTTCCCACCCACTGGCTGCTGGAGGGCAAGAGTGAATGCCCGGAAACGGTGATGCTGGGTGAGCGCCACTTCCGCGTGTTCGGCAATTTGAGTCACCCCTCCGCCCGCCGCGGCGGACAGGGTCTGCTCGCCACCACCTACTGGACGGACGTGACCGAGCAGGACGCGCTGCGCGAAGAAAACGAGCGCCGCCGCCCCATTGTCTCGGTCATCGTGATCGACAACTACGAAGAGCTGATGAAGGCCGGCAGCGAAGCGTCGCGCAGTGCGGTGCTCGCCGCTATCGATGAAAAACTCAACGCATGGCTTCAGGATTCCCACAGTCTGCTGCGCAAATTTGACCGCAACCGCTACATGCTCGTCACGACCGAGCAGGAGTATCAAAAGCTTCTCGAGGGCAAATTCTCCGTGCTTGACGCCGTGCGCAGCGTCGTCACTGAGGACGGCGTGGCCGCAACGCTCTCCATCGGCGTGGGCAAGGACGTGGACGATTACGAAACGCTCTACCAGAACGCCATGCTCTCGATTGAAATGGCGCTCTCGCGCGGCGGCGATCAGGTCGTTGTGCGCAACCGCCTCGACTTCGAGTTCTACGGCGGCAAGTCGAAATCCACCGAAAAACGCACAAAGGTCAAATCCCGCGTGATGGCGAATGCCCTCGGTGAGCTCATTTCCGACGCAGGCCAGATCTTTGTCATGGGACACAAGCACGCCGACATGGACGCCGTCGGCGCGGCGGCGGGCATCTGCTGCATCGCGCGCAAGCGCGGCAAAAAAGCGCAGATCGTCGTCGACATGGAGGATAATGTTGCCAAGCCGATCCTCGCCAAGCTTGCAGCTCTGCCGGAATACAAGGATGTGTTCATCTCCGGAAGCGATGCGTTCATCTCCGCCCAGCCGGGTGCACTGCTCGTGGTAGTCGACACCAACCGCCCCGACCTTGTCGAATCCGAGCAGCTGCTTGACGCCTGCAACCGCGTGGCGGTCATCGACCATCACCGCCGTGCCGCCAATTATATCGAATCCGCCGCGCTCAACTTCCACGAGCCCTACGCCTCCAGCGCATCTGAGCTCGTCACAGAGCTTTTGCAGTATCTTGCCGACCCGACCGATCTTCTTCGTGCAGAGTCTGAGGCGCTGCTTGCGGGCATCGTGCTCGACACGAAGAATTTCACCATGCGCACCGGCGGGCGCACATTTGAAGCCGCCGCGTTCCTGCGCCGCGCGGGCGCGGACACGTCGGACGTGCAGCGTTTCTTCCAGAGCGACCTTGCCGGCATGATCGAGCGCTATGAGATCATTCGCCACGCAGAGCTCGTCAACGGCGACATTGCCGTCGCCGCCGTCGAAAAGGAGATCGACCGCGTGACCGCCGCCAAGACGGCCGACGAGCTTCTGACGCTCTCGGGCATTCACGCCTCATTCGTGCTGTTCAAGAACGGCACGGGCGTGAACCTCTCGGCGCGTTCGCTCGGCGAGATCAACGTACAGTTCATTATGGAAAAGCTCGGCGGCGGCGGCAACTCTACTACCGCCGGCGGCCAGGTGGCCGATGCCAGCGTCGACGAGGTGCGGGCGCGTCTGCTCAACGCCATCGACGAATATATGGAAGAGTAACGCTCTTCCCCACAACGTAAATCACCCCACAAGGAGGACATACACATGAAAGTCATTTTAACACAGGACGTCAGAGGTCAGGGCAAGAAGGGTCAGCTCATCGACGCAGCCGAGGGCTACGCAAGAAACTTCCTGCTGCCCCGCAAGCTCGCCGTGCTCGCCACGGCCGACGCCATCAACACCATGAACTTAAAGGAAAAGGCACGCAGAGCCGAGGAGGCCGCGAACCGTCAGGCCGCCGTTGAAATGGGCGGCAAGCTCAAAAACGTGACCGTGAAGCTCACGGCCAAGGGCGGCAAGGAGGGCAAGCTCTTCGGCGCCATCACAAGCAAGGAGATCTCCGAGGCTCTTATGAGCCAGTACCAGCTTGACGTGCCCAAGCAGAAGATCGTGCTCGACGAGCCCATCAAGGCCTACGGCACCTACGAGGTGAAGGCAAAGCTCGGCTACGAGGTCAGCGCCAAGTTCTCCGTCAGCGTGAGCGAGGAGTAAGCACGCGCACTATTACGCAATAAGGAGGTTTTCCCGTGGAGGATATCTTCTACCGGCAGATGCCTCATTCTCTTGAGGCGGAGCAGTCCGTGATCGGCTCGATGCTCATCGACGCAAACTGCGTCAAAGACGTAATGGAGCAGCTCCGTCCCGATGATTTTTACCTAAAGCAGAACCGCGAGATCTTTGAAACGATCTACTCCATGTTCGTCTACTCCAAGCCCATCGACGGCGTGACCGTCGCGGGCGAAATGGAGAAAAACGGCACCTACGACGAAAACACCACGCGCCCGTATCTCGCCCAGCTCATGGACGTGACGCCCACGAGCGCAAATGTGATGGAATACGTCAGCATTGTGCGCGACAAGGCGCTGCTGCGCGCGCTCTACACCGCGGCAGGGGAGATCTCCGCCATGGTGCAGGACGGCACGGGCGGCGCGTCCAACGTGCTCGACGCGGCGGAGCAGAAAATTTACGCCGTGCGCCGCGGGCGCAGCTCGCAGAGCATGGCGAACATTGGCGTTGTTTTGCAGGGCGTGCTCGATCACTTAAGCGAGCTGAGCGCCAACGGCGGCAGGACGCTGCCGGGACTTCCCACAGGCTTCGGCGTGCTGGACGACCGGATGAACGGTCTCAACAAGTCCGACCTTGTGCTGCTGGCCGCACGTCCCGGTATGGGCAAAACGAGTATGGCGCTGAACCTTGCGCTGAACGTCGCCCGCTCGAGCGGGCAGGCGGTCGCCATCTTCTCGCTCGAAATGTCGCGCGAGCAGCTCGTCACGCGCATTTTGTCGAATCAGGCGACGGTCGAAAACCAGCGGCTCGTGACGGGCAACCTCCGCGAGGCCGACTGGGTCAACATTGCAAACGCCGCCTCGGTTCTCTCCGGGCTCAATATTCTCATCGACGATAACCCGATGCTCACGGCGGCGGATATGAACGCCAAGTGCCGCCGCATCGACAACCTGGGCTTTGTCGTCATCGACTACTTGCAGCTGATGGCCTCCTCCGGCACCAAGGGCTACAGCGGCGAGAGCCGCCAGCAGGTCGTCAGCGATATTTCCCGTATGCTCAAGATCATGGCAAAGGAGCTGCAAGTCCCCGTGCTGTGTCTCTCGCAGCTCTCGCGTGCGAACGAAAAGCGCGAGGACAAGCGCCCCATGCTCTCCGACCTTCGTGAATCGGGCGCCATCGAGCAGGACGCGGACATTGTCATGTTCCTCTACCGCGACGACTACTACAACGAAAACTCGGAAAAGCGCAACATTGCCGAGTGCATCATCGCCAAGAACCGTCACGGCGAAACGGGCAAGGTAGAGCTCGCCTGGTCGCCGCAGTATACGACCTTCTCCTCTCTCGACTACCGGCATGAAGAGGACTGAACTGCCGCGCGCGGAAGCGCTGTGCGCGCAATATCTCAACAAGGCTCAGCGCGTGCTCGCCGCCGTGTCCGGCGGCGCAGACTCGATGTGTCTCCTCTATTTTCTGCGTGAGCAGGGCTATGACGTTTCCTGCGCACACTTCAACCACCGGCTGCGTGGCGAAGAAGCCGTGCGCGACGAAGAATTTGTCCGCGCATGGTGCGAAGAAGAGAGGATCCCCTTTTACTCGGGTTCCGGCGATGTGCGCGCCCATGCGCGCAAAACGGGCAAGACCGTGGAGGAGGCTGCGCGCGATCTGCGCTACGCCTTTCTGCGTGAAACGGCGAAAAAGCTGAATGCGCAGCTCACGCTGGCGCATCACGCAGACGACAACGCGGAAACGGTGCTTTTGAACCTCGTCCGCGGAACGGATCTGCACGGCCTTTGCGGCATGCGGCCAAAGCAGGGCGATCTCGTTCGTCCGTTTTTGGAGCAGACGCGCGCGGAACTCGCCGCCTATGCGCATTCTCACAACATTCCGCATGTTGAGGATCGCACCAACGCAGACCCGAACGCCGCCGCGCGGAACTTCCTGCGCCTTGAGATCTTACCGCGGCTTCAAACGCTCAACCCCCGCGCAGGCGAGCACATCGCCGCAACGGCGCGCTCGCTCGTCTCGCTCGACGATTCGATCGAGCGGCAGGCAGAGGATCTCCTCGCCACCGCAGAGCAAAATGATGGCAGCATCGCACTGCCGCTTGCGTCCTTCCACGTCTCGGGCAGCGCCGTGCAGGCGCGTGTGCTGCTGCGCATGGCGGACGCGCTCGGCGTCGGACGCAAGGATATTGGCCGCGACCAGCTGAGCGCCGTCCTCGCCCTTGTGCAAAAGGGCGGCACGGCGGCACGGCAGATTTCGCTGCCGCGCGGCGCGACCGTACGCATGGCAGATGGCTTTCTCACGGTGTACCCCTCCCCCGCCGCGCCGGAAAAGGCGGCGCTTACGGAGGGCGTTCCCCTTCACTGGGGAAACTTTGAGCTGACGCTGCTGCGCAGAGCCGACGGCGAGGGCATTTCGCTCCGTGCGCTGGAAAACAGCGAAGCAATTTTCGTCGCCCCGTGCGATTTGAACGCGCGCCTGACGCTCGAGGGCGCAAACGGCGCGCGCAGCGTCAAGCGCCTGTGCGTTGACAAAAAGATCACGCCGCCCGAGCGTGACGCGCTGCCCGCGATCTACGCGGGCGATCGTCTCGCCGCCGTGTGGCGGCTGGGAACGGACGTTTCCTTCCTGCCGCAAAGCGAAGAAGATGCTCGCTTTGTGCGCATTGTTCCCCTTTAAATCATTTTGTGTGCTCCGCGGCGAAAAGCCGCATCGAATACAACAAATACGAATAAAAAGAAAATGGAGAAAAAAGCTATGGCTAAGAGCAATATGGATCAGGACATCCTGAAGGTACTGTATTCCGAAGAACAGCTGAAAGCGCGCGTGCAGGAGATGGGCGACGAACTTTACGAGCGCCTGAAGGACAAGAACCCCCTGTTTCTCGGCGTGCTGAAGGGCTCGTTCATCTTCATGGCCGACATCGTGCGCGCCTGCCAGCTCAAGAGCGACATTGAATTCATCGCCGTTTCGTCCTATCAGAACGCAACGTCCTCCTCCGGTGTGGTGCAGATCACGCACGATCTCCAGCAGGACATCACGGGCCGCGACATTGTCGTCATCGAGGACATTCTCGACTCCGGCAACACGCTCTACTTCCTCAAGAATTACTTTATGACCAAGGGCGCCGCCAGCGTGACGGTCGTGACGCTGCTCGACAAGCCCTCCCGCCGCACCAAGCCCATCGTCGCCGACCTTGCGGGCTTTGAAGTGCCCGACGAGTTCGTCGTCGGCTACGGTCTCGACTATGCGCAGAAGTACCGCAACATGCCCTATATCGGCGTACTCAAGCCCGAGGTCTATTCGGAAAACTAAATCCAGTTCAAAAAAGTGGCAAGGCCACTTTTTTGAATATGCAAGGAGGATATCCCATTGACTCAACAGACCAAGCGTCCCAATCTCCTGCCGTATCTTCTGGCGCTGCTCGTGCTTGTCGGCATCTACGGCTTCATGAGCAAGCCGGCAGAGCCCGAGCCGTCCTATGCCGAGGTACGCGAGCTGTTTGAAACCGAGCAGGTCTCCGCCTTCACGGTGACAGACACCACGCTGCGCATGAAGCTGCGCGAGCCGATCGACGGGAAAACGGAGCTTAAAAAAGATCTTTTCAGCGTAACGCTCTTCTACGATGACTTAGGCGAGCTCATCGAGCAGCAGAAAGCCGACGGCATCATCGAGGACTATGACTTCACCGCCGACCATTCGATCAATTATGTTGCGATGTTCGCGCCTTACGTGCTGGCAGTGCTCGGCATCTTTGCCATCTGGTACTTTCTCTCCCTCCGCTCTGCGGGCGGCGGCGGAGACCGCATGGCAAAATTCGGCACGGCCTCCTTCAAGACCGGCGGCGACAACAAGCGTCCCACGACCTTCTCCGATGTTGCCGGTGCAGATGAAGAAAAGGAAGAATTGCAGGAGATCGTCGACTTTTTGAAAGCGCCGGGCAAATTCATCGACCTCGGCGCGCGTATTCCCAAGGGCGTGCTGCTCGTCGGCCCTCCGGGCACGGGCAAGACGCTGCTGGCGCGCGCGGTCGCCGGCGAAGCCGGCGTGCAGTTCCTCTCGATCTCCGGCTCCGACTTTGTTGAGATGTATGTCGGCGTCGGCGCGAGCCGCGTGCGCGACCTCTTTGAACAGGCGAAAAAGCTCGCCCCGGCCATCATCTTCATTGACGAGATCGATGCCGTCGGCCGCCAGCGCGGCACGGGTCTCGGCGGCGGACACGACGAGCGCGAGCAGACGCTCAACCAGCTGCTTGTCGAAATGGACGGCTTCGGCACGAATCAGGGCGTTGTCGTCATGGCGGCAACGAACCGCGCCGATATTCTTGACCCCGCGCTGCTTCGCCCCGGCCGCTTTGACCGCCAGGTTTATGTAGGACTTCCCGACATTCGCGGCCGCGAAGAGATCCTGAAGATCCACGCCAAGAACAAGCCCCTTGCCGAGGACGTGGAGCTTTCCACCGTCGCCAAGGGCACGCCCGGCTTCACGGGCGCAGACCTTGAAAACCTCTGCAACGAGGCGGCGCTGCTCGCCGCCCGCCGCGGCAGCAAGCTCATCACGATGTCCGACTTCTCCGAAGCGGAGATCAAGGTCATCGCAGGGCCCGAGAAGAAGAGCCGCGTCGTGAGCGAGCACGAGCGCAAGCTCACCGCCTATCACGAGGCCGGTCACGCCATCGTGATGCACGCCCTGCCCACGCACGATCCCGTGCACCAAATCACGATCGTCCCGCGCGGCGGCGCGGGCGGCATGACGATCTCGCTGCCCATGGAGGATCGCTCGTATCAGTCCAAGCGCTATATGGAAGAGCAGATCGTGTCGCTGCTCGGCGGCCGCGTTGCCGAAAAGCTGATGCTCGGCGACATTTCGACCGGCGCCTCGAATGACATCCAGCGTGCCTCGCAGATCGCGCGCAAGATGGTCACGGTGTACGGCATGAGCGAAAGGCTCGGCTCCATTTCGTTTGAATCCGGCCACGATGAGATCTTCATCGGCCGCTCGATGGCGCAGGCCAAGCCCTATTCCGAGCAGGTCGCCGCGCAGATCGACGAGGAAGTCAAATCCATTGTCGACGCTGCCTACGAGCGCTGCGAGGATATCCTCATGCGTGATCAGGCGCACCTCATCGCCGTTGCCGAGTTCCTGCTTGCGCACGAAACGATGAGCGCCGAGGAATTTGAGGCCGTTTTTACCCTCCAAAATACCGAGAGTGACAAAATCTAATCTCTCTATGAATGAATGAAATATCTCACCAACCTGCCGTTGGTGAGATATTTTTTCGTTTTTTCGCAAGATTTCCTGCATTTTGACTCTTTCCCCTCTTGCCAATTCCATTCTTTCTGCTATAATGGGGCATTAGTATTAGTTTTATATGAAAGAAGAGAATCGAACATGAAGAAAAGCAGTAGTTTCAGCGGCTCGCTCGGCTTTGTGCTGGCCGCAGCCGGCAGCGCGGTAGGCGTCGGCAACATCTGGCGCTTCCCCTACCTCTGCGCCAAGGACGGCGGCGGTCTTTTTCTGCTCATTTACCTTGTGCTGGTGCTGACCTTCGGCTTTACCCTGCTCACGACCGACGTCGCCATCGGCCGCCGCACGAAGCAGAACGCGCTGAACGCCTTTGCAACGCTCAACAAGAAGTGGCGCTTTCTGGGCTATCTCACCTTCCTTGTCCCCACGCTTATCATGACGTATTACTCCGTCATCGGCGGCTGGATCACGAAGTATTTTGCCCTCTACCTCTTCTCGGGCGGCAGCGCGGCGGCGCAGGACGGCTTTTTCACCTCCTTCATCACCTCCCCTGTCTCCCCCATCGTCTTTATGCTGCTCTTCCTCGCGCTGACGGCGTGGGTCGTGTACTGCGGCGTGGAAAAGGGCATTGAAAAGTTTTCGCGCTACATTATGCCGGGACTGCTGCTTCTCATCATCGGCATTGCGATCTTCTCGCTCACGCTCAGCTACACGGACGAGAGCGGCGTGACGCGCACGGGCATGGAGGGCTTCCTTGTCTACATCAAGCCCGACTTCACGGGGCTGACCGTCCCGCGTTTCCTGAACATCGTGCTTGACGCGATGAGCCAGCTCTTCTTCTCCCTCAGCGTGAGCATGGGCATCATGATCACCTACGGCAGTTACGTCAAGGACGATGTTGACCTCAACAAGGCCAACAACCAGATCGAAATTTTCGACACGGGCGTTGCCTTCCTCGCAGGTCTGATGATCATTCCGGCGGTCTATGTTTTCCTCGGCACCGAGGGCATGGCCAGCGGCCCGAGCCTGACGTTCATCAGCCTGCCGAAGGTCTTTGCCGCAATGGGCGGCGTGGGGCGCGTCATTGGCGCGGTGTTCTTCCTCGCGCTTGGTTTCGCCGCGCTGACGAGCTGTGTGTCCGTCATGGAGACGCTCGTTGCCAACTGCATGGAGATCTTCCACAAGTCGCGCAAGGAGATGTGCGCCGTCGTCGGCATCTACTCTCTCGTCACGGCAGTTCTCATCTGCCTGGGTTACAACGCGCTCTACTTCGAGCTGCCGCTGCCCAACGGTTCGACCGCGCAGCTGCTCGACGTGATGGACTACATCAGCAACAGTTTCCTCATGCCCTTCATCAGCCTGCTGACGAGCATTTTGGTCGGCTGGGTCGTGGGGCCGAAGTGGATCATCTCCGAGGTCGAGAAAAACGGCGAGCACTTCCGCCGCGCAAAGCTCTACAGCGTGATGATGCGCTACGTTGTTCCCGTGGTCATGCTCATTCTGTTTTTGACCTCCACGGGTCTTGGCAGCCTGATCTTCGCCGGCTGAGAGAGCACGCCGCACCGCTTTTTCCCCCTGAACAGAAAGCAAGCCTCCGGTCATTTGACCGGAGGCTTGTTGTTATGCGTTTATCTTACCGCGCGGGAAACTTACATTTCCTTGATCGCAGCCTGCGCGGCAGCGAGGCGGGCGATGGGCACGCGGAACGGGCTGCAGGAGACATAGTCCAGGCCGACCTTGTGGCAGAACTCGACGGACATGGGGTCGCCGCCGTGCTCGCCGCAGATGCCGAGGTGGATGTCGGGGTTGGACTCGCGGCCGAGCTTTGCAGCCATGGCAACGAGCTTGCCGACGCCGACCTGATCGAGGCGGGCGAACGGATCGCTCTCGTAGATCTTCTTGTCGTAGTACGCGCCGAGGAACTTGCCGGCGTCGTCACGAGAGAAGCCGAAGGTCATCTGGGTGAGGTCGTTGGTACCGAAGGAGAAGAAGTCCGCTTCCTTGGCGATCTCGTCCGCGGTCAGAGCGGCGCGCGGGATCTCGATCATGGTGCCGACCTTGTACTTCATGGAGCTGCCGGCCTCGGCGATCAGCTTGTCAGCGATCTCGACGACGACGTCCTTAACGTACTTGAGCTCCTTGACCTCGCCAACGAGCGGGATCATGATCTCGGGAACCATGTTCCACTCGGGGTGCGCGGCGTTGACGTTGAGCGCAGCCTTGATGACCGCGCGGGTCTGCATGGCAGCGATCTCGGGGAAGGTGACGGCCAGGCGGCAGCCACGGTGACCCATCATGGGGTTGAACTCATGCAGGGAGGCGATGATGTTCTTGATCTCCTCGACGCTCTTGCCCATGTCCCTGGCGAGGTGGGCAATGTCAGCTTCGTCGGTGGGAACGAACTCGTGCAGGGGGGGATCGAGGAAGCGAACGGTCATCGGACGGCCCTCGAGGGCGATATACATGGCTTCAAAGTCGCCCTGCTGCATCGGCTCGAGCTTGGCCAGCGCCTTCTCGCGCTGCTCAACAGTGTCGGAGCAGATCATCTCGCGGATGGCAGGGATACGGTCGGGCAGGAAGAACATGTGCTCAGTGCGGCAGAGGCCAATGCCCTCGGCGCCGAACTTCACGGCCTGCTCGGTATCGTGCGGGTTATCGGCGTTGGTGCGAACACCCAGACGGCGATACTTGTCGGCCCATGCCATGACGCGGCCGAACTCGCCGCCGATGGTGGCGTCGACCGTGGGGATGATGCCGTCGTAGATGTTACCGGTGGAACCGTCGAGAGAGATGAAGTCGCCCTCATGATAGGTCTTGCCGGCGAGTTCGAACTTCTTGTTCTCCTCGTCCATCTTGATTTCGCCGCAGCCGGAAACGCAGCACTTACCCATGCCGCGCGCGACGACAGCCGCGTGGGAGGTCATACCGCCGCGGACGGTCAGGATACCCTGAGCGGCCTTCATGCCCTCGATGTCCTCCGGGGAGGTCTCGAGACGGACGAGAACGACCTTCTCGCCGCGCTCCTGCCACTCCTTGGCGTCCTCGGCAGAGAAGACGATCTTGCCGCAGGCAGCGCCGGGGGAGGCGGGCAGCGCCTTGCCGACAGCGGGAGCCGCCTTGAGCGCGGCAGCGTCGAACTGGGGATGGAGCAGGGTGTCGAGGTTGCGGGGCTCGATCATGGAGACCGCCTTCTTCTCGTCGATCATACCCTCGTCAACGAGGTCGCAGGCGATCTTGAGAGCAGCCTGTGCGGTACGCTTACCGCTGCGGCACTGGAGCATATAGAGCTTGCCGTTCTCGACGGTGAACTCCATGTCCTGCATGTCGCGGTAGTGATCCTCGAGCAGGTCGCAGACCTTGACGAAGTCAGCGTAGGCCTGGGGGAACTTCGCCTCCATCTGGGAGATGGGCATCGGGGTGCGGACGCCGGCGACGACGTCCTCGCCCTGGGCGTTGGTCAGGAACTCGCCCATGAGCTTCTTTTCGCCGGTGGCGGGGTCACGGGTGAAGGCAACGCCGGTACCGGAATTCTCATTCAGGTTGCCGAAGACCATCGGCATGACGTTGACGGCAGTACCCCAGGAATAGGGAATATCATTGTCGCGGCGATAGACGTTCGCGCGCGGGTTGTCCCAGGAGCGGAACACGGCGCGAATGGCCTCGTACAGCTGGGTCTTGGGGTCGGAGGGGAAGTCCTCGCCGATCTGCTGCTTATACTCGGCCTTGAACTGCTCGGCGAGCTCCTTGAGGTCGGCCGCGGTCAGCTCAACGTCGAGCTTGACGCCGCGCTTTTCCTTCATCGCGTCGATGAGCTGCTCAAAGTACTTCTTGCCCACTTCCATAACGACGTCGGAGAACATCTGGATGAAGCGGCGATAAGAGTCGTAAACGAAGCGCTCGAAGTTGGGATCGGGGTTGCCTGCGATCATAGCGGCAACGACCTCGTCGTTCAGACCGAGGTTCAGGATGGTGTCCATCATGCCGGGCATGGAAGCGCGTGCGCCGGAACGGACGGAGACGAGCAGGGGGTTCTTCAGATCGCCGAACTTCTTGCCGTTAATTTCTTCCATCTTGCCGACGAATTCCATGATCTGCGCCATGATCTCGTCGTTGATCTTGCGGCCGTCCTCATAGTACTGAGTGCAGGCCTCGGTGGTGATGGTGAAACCCTGGGGAACGGGCAGACCGATGTTGGTCATCTCAGCAAGGTTCGCGCCCTTGCCGCCCAGAAGCTCACGCATGCTCGCGTTACCTTCCGAGAACAGATAGACATACTTTTTGCTCATAGGTTTTCCTCCATTTAAAAATGTATCGCTGAGTGATTTATTATCAAGCCATATTATTATAGACAGAAAATCACCGACTTTCAATAATAAGTTGTGAAATTTTTGTCGAATCTCATTCTTTTTTCTGCCGCGCGGCATTCTTTGGTGCGGATTCGTCCCGTTTTTGCCGCGCGGATGCAGATTTTCTTGCAAGCGCCGCGGTTTTGCGATATACTATTTTTATATTTGCGCCGCCCGCCGCGCGCAGAGCAAGAGAGCATGGAGCATTCAATGGAGCTTTTGGAATTTGCAAAAACCGATACCGCCGCGCGTCTCCGCGCTGCCGCCGGACGCGGCGCGCTGCCGCACGCGCTCATCTTCAGCGGAAGCGGCGACCGCGTTGCCGCCGCGCGCTATACTGCCGCCGCGATGGAGTGTACTGCCCAGCATAAGCCCTGCCTTACCTGCCCCGCCTGCCGCAAGGTAGTGCAGGACATTCACCCCGATGTTTCGTTCGTGCGCGACGCAGAGCACAAGGAGCTTTCGGTCGACACGGTGCGCGCAATGCGTGCCGATGCCTTCATTCGCCCGAACGAGGGCGCGCGCAAGGTCTACATCTTTGAGGACTGCACCATCCTGACCGAAAAAGATCAGAACGTCCTCTTAAAGCTGGTGGAGGAAGGCCCCGCCTACGCGGCGTTCTTCTTCTGTGCGGAAAATCCTGCCGTGCTTTTGCAAACCATTCGCTCGCGCTGCGTGGAGGTCAAGCTCTCTCCGGTTTCGCAGGAAGCGGACGCGCCGGGTGAGCGCTCGCTCGAACTTGCGCGTCTGATCGCCGAGGGGTCGCATGCGTCCCGCGCGGCGTTCCTTGCAAAGCTGGAAACGCAGAAGGTGTCGCGCGACAATTTGTCCTCGCTTTTTGAGGAAACGCGCTTGCTGCTCTCGTCCGCCCTGCTGGGGCAGTATGGCGTGAGCGTACCGGAGTGTGAAGTGAGGGTGGCGCGGCTGCTTGCTTCTCGCTTGACAAAAGCGAAATTACTCGGCACAATAGATCTATTGCAGGAATATCGCAGCAAATGCACCTATAACGTCGGCGTTGGCCCCACACTGGGCGGCTTCGCCGTTGAATTGGAGGAAATCCTTTGACAGAAGTGATTGGAGTCCGCTTTCGCGGCGGATGCAAAGAATATTATTTTGACCCGCACGGCATCGCAGTCGAGCCCAATGAGTTCGTCATCGTCGAGACCGCGCAGGGGCTCGAGTACGCCCACTGCGTCTCGGGCAACCACGAGGTAGCAGACGACGCTGTTGTCCAGCCGCTGCGCCCGCTTGTTCGCGTGGCGACAGAGAACGATGACCGCACCTATGCCTACAACAAGAGCCGGGAGAAAAACGCCTTTGAGGTCTGCCAGAAGAAGATCTTAGAGCGCGGGCTCGACATGAAGCTCGTGCGCGTGGAGAGCAACTTTGACGGCAGCAAGATCATCTTTTTCTTCACGTCTGACGGGCGCGTAGACTTCCGCGAGCTTGTGCGTGACTTAGCCGGTGTGTTCCGCGCGCGCATCGAGCTGCGGCAGATCGGCGTGCGCGACGAGGCAAAGATGCTCGGCGGTCTCGGCATCTGCGGCAGGCCCTTCTGCTGCTCGCAGTTTCTGGACGATTTTGTCCCCGTGTCCATCAAGATGGCCAAGACGCAGAACCTCAGCCTGAACCCAACCAAGATCTCCGGCACCTGCGGGCGCCTCATGTGCTGCCTCAAATATGAGCAGAACGCCTATGAGGACGCGGTGCGCCGCTGCCCAAAGGCAGAATCGTTCGTGGCAACGCCCGACGGTCTCGGCAACGTGAGCAGCGTGGACATTCTGCGCGAGCAGGTACTCGTGCGGCTCGACGGGCAGAGCGAAGGCCCCAAGCGCTACCGCACCTGCGAAATTCAAGTGCTGCGCAACGGCAAGGGCTCGCGCGACGGCATTGAGCTTCCCGATACACTGCCCGAGCGCTATCAGGAGCCCGAAGAGGAAGAGCTGCAGCTCACGCCGAGCTTTTTCTCCTCCGCCAAGCCCATCGTTCCGCCCGAACAGTGGACGCCTCCTGCCGCAAAAGACGATGCGGACGCAGAGGAAGAAACCGAAAAGCGCCGCTCCCGCCGCGGCGGCAGAGGGCATCGCGGCGGCAGAGGCCGCGGCAAGGGCCATGCAGAGGGTGGCGAAAAGGCCGAAGCCCAGGAAAAGAATGCAGAAAGCCGCAGCGAAAAGCCGCAGCGCAGCGAGAAGGCAAACGGCGGACGCCGTGAGCGTCCCGACCGCAGCATCGAGAAAAACGGCGAACGCCGCGCCCCGCGGCAAAATAAGCCGAACAACGAAAATCCCGACGCGCCGAAAGCGCTGCGTCCGCCCCGTCCGCCGAAGGCTGAGGGCGCAGGAGAGGGCGGCGAGAACAAGCCGCGCCGCCGCAGTCATCGCGGCGGCAGAGGCCGCCGCAGAAGCGGCTCTCAGGGCGGCGAAAACACCGCGCCGAAGAGCGAAGCGTAAACAAGAAATAGAACCGCCGCGAAGCACAGCTGTTTCGCGGCGGTTTTGCCAAAAAGCGGAAAGGAGTCATTCTCATGCTGTATCATGCCTCCCCTATCGGCGGTCTCGTCGTCCTCACGCCGCACGTCTCCAACCACGGCCGCCCGCTCGTCTACTTTTCGAAGAAACGGGAAAATGTGCTGGTCTATCTGAGCAATGCCGTTGAAAAATACTGCCGCGATACCGGCTTTGTCCACACGGGCCGGTGGGAAAAATGGGGACCTTACGGCTTCGACTTAGACGGCGTGCAGCGGCTGGAGGAATACTACCCCAACGCGCTGGTGGAAACCTATGCCGGCGTCTCCGGCTATATTTATGGCGCGGAACCGACGAAGGCGGCACCCGTTTCCGACGTGCCGTTTGCGGTCACGTCCGAAGAGGCGGCAGCGGTCGTCTCATGCGAGTTCGTCCCCGACGCCTATGAGGCCATTCTCCGCGCAGAGCGGGAGGGGCTGCTGCACATTTTGCGCTATGCGCAGACCGGCGAGCCGTTCCGTGCATGGGTACGGCAGACTATGCTGAAAGAATATGAAAACGCAGCAGAACATCCCGACTACCGACACTTTATCGAGGGGAAATTCGGCATCTTTGGCTGACGTTTTCGCGCAAACCATCCCTTTTCATTTCTCCCGCGCCGTGGTATACTTTTGCCGAAAAACAACGAGAAAAGAAGAGAGGATCAACCATGCTGAAATTCAACAAGGTGCTGCTCGCCAGCGACTTTGACAACACCCTCGTCTACACGCAGGGTGCGCTGGAGCGCGGCGAGGACATTCCGCCGATGAGCGCGCGCAACCGCGAGGCCGTAGAATACTTCATGCAAAACGGCGGCTATTTTTCGATCTCCACCGGTCGTGCGCTGCCCGCCTTTGCCCGCTATGCGCAGGATCTTCCCTGTAACGCGCCCTGCGTGATCGCAAACGGCGCCGCCATCTATGACTTTAACAAGGACTGCTATGTGGAAACGGCGTTTCTCGATGCAGACATCTACGATCACGTCGATGCGCTGCTCGCCCGCTTTCCGGGCCTTTGCTTTGAGATCTATCACGATGACCGCCGCATCCACGTGCTGCACCCCAATGACTTTGTCCGCAACCACGAGCATCTGACGCGTGCCAAAACCGTGGAGGTACAAAGCTTCCGTGAGGTGGATCTGCCGATCATCAAGCTGCTCTTTGAAGAGGAAAAACCGCTCCTGGACGAGGTGCGCAGCTTTATCCTCGCTCAGGAATGGGGCGCGCGCTACGAGCTTATTTTTTCGAGCGACCACCTGCTTGAGCTGACGCGCCGCGGCGCGACGAAGGGCGGCATGATCTTAAAGCTTGCCAAGCTGCTCGGCGTTGCGCGCAGGGACATTTACTGCGTCGGCGACCACACCAACGATATTCCGATGCTCGCCGTTTCCGAGATCGGTTTTGCGCCCGAAAATGCCATCCCCGAGGTCAAGGAGTGGGGCGCGCATATCGTCTGTCACTGCAAAGACGGCGCACTGGCCGACGTGGTGGAGATCCTTGACGGGCGATACTGAGTTCAAAAAGATGGCAGAGACGCTTTTTTCTTTTCCGCTGCCCTTTTTCGTACAACTTTTCGTTTGCTCACGCATATAATAGCCGGGTGAGTGAATAGCAGAAAGGAATGATACGATGAAGGAGAAAGAGATGGAGATTTGCTATGGTGACGTGGACGATATGATCTTCGGCAATGAGGGCTACGTCAGCGAACGGTAAATGATCAAAAAAGGCTCCGTGCAAAGCACGGAGCCTTTTATCGTAATTCATAGTGCCTTTTCGATCGTGCCGCCGCCGAGCACCTCGTCCCCGTCGTAAAAGACGACGGCCTGCCCCGCCGTCACGGCGCGCTGGGGCGTGAGAAGCGCAACATGCGCGCCGCCATCGGGCAGCGGCGTCACAACCGCGTCGCATTCCTTCTGCGAATAGCGCGTTTTGACGGTGCAGCGCACCTCACCCTCAGGTGTGCCCGGGATCCAGTTCACACGCGAGGCGAGCAGCGCCGAGGAGAACAATTCTTCATTATCACCGAGAAGGACGGTATGATCTTCGGCATTTTTGGAGATCACATAGAGGGGGCGGTCAGCACTCACGCCGAGTCCCTTGCGCTGCCCCGCCGTATAGCATTCAAGACCGCGATGGCGGCCGAGCACACGGCCGCTGCCGTCCACAAAGTCGCCCGGCTGCGGCGTCACGCCGCCGTAGTCGCGCAGAAAGCGCACATAGTCCCCATCGGGAATGAAGCAGATGTCCTGCGAATCCGCCTGATGGGCGTTGGCAAGCCCGGCTTCCTCCGCCTTTTCGCGAAGCTCCGGCTTTTCAAAGCTGCCGACAGGCAGCAGCAGATGCGCAAGCTGACGCTGCGTGAGCTGATAGAGCACATAGCTCTGATCCTTGGTACGGCTCTCGCCGCGAAGCAGGCGGTAAATGCCGCGCGTTTCGTCATAGTCGACGCGGGCATAATGCCCCGTTGCGATGTAGTCAAAGCCCATTTGGAGCGCACGGTCTAAAAACGCGCCGAATTTCAGACAGCGGTTGCAGTCGATGCAGGGATTCGGCGTGCGTCCCGCGCAGTATTCGCTCACAAAGTGATCCATCACCTCGCGCGCAAAAAGCGCCTGCTCGTCGAAAACGTAAAACGGTATGCCGAGTCCCTCGGCGATGCGCCTCGCGCCGTCCGTATCATTGCCGCAGAGCGCAAGCGACGCACCTGCGCAGTCATAGCCCTGCTTTTGCAGCAAAAGTGCGGCGGCGGACGAATCCACGCCGCCGCTCATGGCGATCAAAACTTTTTTCTTCATCGGCTGTCACTTAATCCAGATATTTTTGTAAAAATGCCTCGCCCGAAAGCGCGTCGGACATCTCCACGAGCGTAGGGTTGAAGCCGCCGGCATAGTCGCTGCCGCGGTCTTTCAGGCGCACGCGCCCGGCTCGCACCGCCGGAAGTGAAACCGTGAAGAGCGAGCCCCTCCCCTCTTCCGACTGCGCCACGATCCTGCCGCCGTGTCCCTGCGCGATGCGCTGGCAGATGGGCAGCCCCAATCCAAGGCCGCGCGGGGGCATGGGATCCTGCCCGCCGTCGATGAAACGGTCAAACAGGTGCGCAAGCGTGTCGCTGTTCATGCCGCAGCCGCTGTCGGCCACGGTGATCTTAACGTTCCGCCCCTCCGTTTTCACGCGCACGCGGACACTGCCGCCCTGCGGCGTGAATTTGAGTGCGTTAGAGAGAAGATTGAGCAGCATCTTGCGGATCGCCGCGGCGTCAAGGCCGATGATCCGGCTGTCGCGGTCGGACAAAAAGTCAAGCGTGACGCCCTGCATATTGAATAGAAAGTCTACTTCCCCGCATACGCTGCGGCAGACGCCTACAATATCGTCATCGTAAAGTTCAAAGCGTTTCCTGTCGAACAGCTGTCCTGCGTCAGTCAGGTTGCTGATCACGCGGTAGAGCCGGTAATAGCTCTGATAGAACGCCGCGGCGGTGCGGTCGGTCTTCGTGTCTTTTTCCCGCATGTCTGCCGGTACCAGGCGGTCAACTGCCGTATAGACCGTTGCAAGCGAGGTGCGCAGCTGCAGCGCAATATTCGGCAGCATGTCCGAAAGGATCTTCAATTCTTCTTCGGTATAATCCCGCATGGCATCTCCTAATGGTCGAGCAAAGTCCCTGCGGATAGCATTCACCGCAGAACGCAAAGCTTGCGTGGAAAGAATTTCATACCACACAATGCGTGGTGGTATACACTGAGCGTAGCAAAATTCTTTTCGAAAAGCAAGGAATTTGTGGAAATTGTGAAAATTCTGCAATTTCGTGCAAAAAGGTCTTGCAAAATGAAGCTCCTGCTGTATAATATCAAACGTACCAAACATTCGATATATTCCGCAATATGAAAGGAAGTAAGTTTCTATGAGCATTAAAGTCGGTATCAACGGCTTCGGGCGCATCGGCCGCATGGTCTTTCGCGCCAGCCTTGACCATCCCGAGATCGAGATCGTCGGCATCAATGATCTCTGTCCCGCCGAGTATCTGGCCTATATGCTGAAATATGATACCATGCACGGCAGATTTGCCGCCGAAGTAAAGAGCAACGACTATGGCATCGTCGTCAACGGCCGCGAGATCCCCGTTTTTGCCGAGCGCAACCCCGCCAACCTCCCCTGGGGGAAGATCGGCGCTGAGTATATTGTCGAATCCACGGGCCTGTTCCTGACAAAGGAAAAATCGCAGGCGCATATCGACGCAGGCGCAAAGAAGGTCGTCATGTCCGCCCCGTCCAAGGACGATACGCCGATGTTTGTCTGCGGCGTGAATCTCGATTCCTACACGAGCGACATGCAGTTCGTCTCCAACGCTTCTTGTACGACGAACTGCCTCGCCCCCATCGCCAAGGTCTTGAACGACAACTTCGGCATCAAAGACGGTCTGATGACCACCGTGCACTCCGTCACCGCCACGCAAAAGACCGTAGACGGCCCGTCCATGAAGGACTGGCGCGGCGGCCGCGCGGCCACGGGCAACATCATTCCCTCCTCCACCGGCGCCGCCAAGGCTGTCGGCAAGGTCATTCCCTCCCTCAACGGCAAGCTGACCGGCATGTCCATGCGCGTTCCCACGCTGGACGTTTCCGTGGTCGATTTGACGGTCAACCTTGAAAAAGGCGCCACCTACGACGAGATCTGCGACGCGATGAAAAAAGCGAGCGAGGGCGAACTCAAGGGGATCCTCGGCTACACCGATGAAGCGGTCGTCTCGTCCGACTTCCTCGGCGATCCCCGCACGTCCATCTTCGACGCCAAGGCCGGCATCGCGCTGACGGATACCTTCGTCAAGGTCGTCAGCTGGTATGACAACGAGGTCGGCTACTCCAACAAGGTGCTCGATCTCATCGAGCACATGTACTCGGTCGATCACGCGGCGCATTAACTTTCTTTTTTCTGTTCCTGTTTTTTTGGTAAAAAACGGGACGGTGCTCCTCTGAGGCAAGAGGGATCTGGTGCGAGATCCCTCTTGTTTTTTTCGCATTTTCGGTGGTATACTGCCATCGTTGCAAATTCTATAATGAGGTGAACTATGTTTCAGGGTTTTACGCCGGAGGCCGTCGAGTTCCTCTGGGGCATCAAATTCAACAACAACCGCGAGTGGTTCCTGCCGCGCAAGGAGGAATTTCTATCGCTCGTCGACCGCCCGATGCGCGAGCTCGGCAGCGAGCTTTTCGACGCGATCCGCGCGGAATATCCCAAGCAGCCGCTCAAGCTGCATGTCTGCCGCGTTTACCGCGATGCGCGCCGGCTCTTCGGCCGCGGGCCGTATAAAGACCATCTGTGGCTCACGATCGAGCGCCCGCACGAGCGCTTCGAAGGCGTGCCCGCGCTGTACTTCGAGCTTGCGCCGAACTATTTCAGCTACGGCTGCGGCTACTGGGACGCCGCGCCCGCCACGATGGCGCGCCTGCGCCGCCGCATCGAGACGAATCCCAAGGCGCTTGAAAAGATCGTGCGCAAGCTGAATAAGTCCCGCTTCACGCTCTCGGGAGAGGCGTTCAAGCGGCCCAAGGGCGACGTTGGTACGCTCTTAAATCCGTGGTACAACGCAAAGCACATCGCCGTCAGCTATGACGATAACCCCGAGGGCGTGCTCTTCACACCCGAGCTCAAGGACGAGGTGCTCGCGGGCTTCCGCGAGCTGATGCCGCTCTATCTCTATCTCGACTCGCTCTCAGGCGATCCTGAGCCGGCAAAGGAATAACCGCACAAAGCAAAAGAGTGACAGCCAAAAGGCTGTCACTCTTCTTTTTTACTGCAAAACCTTTTTGTTGCCGTGGGTTGCCTTCATGCGCAGCTCCTTGTTGAGGATCGTCTTGCGGATGCGCAGGTTCTTGGGCGTGACCTCAAGCAGCTCGTCGTCGGCGAGGAACTCGAGGCACTGCTCCAGGCTCATCTGCTTGGGCGGGACAAGGCGCAGGGCATCGTCCGAGCCGGAAGCGCGCATGTTCGTCAGCTGCTTCTTCTTGCAGACGTTGACCGTGATGTCCTCCTGCTTGGGGGACTGACCGACGACCATACCCTCGTACACATCGACGCCTGCGCCGATGAACAGCACGCCGCGCTCCTGCGCATTGAAGAGGCCGTAGGTGATGGACGTGCCTGTTTCGGAGGCGACGAGAGAGCCGGTGTTGCGGCGGGCAAGCTCGCCCTTGTAGGGCGCGTAGGAATCAAACACGCTCGCCATGATGCCCTCGCCCTTGGTGTCGGTGAGGAACTCGTTGCGGTAGCCGAAGAGGCCGCGCGCGGGGATGAGGAATTCGAGCTTCATGCGGCTGCCGATGGGCGTCATCTCGGCGAGGTCGCCCTTGCGGGAGCCGAGCTTTTCGATGACCGCGCCGACATAGTCCTGTGGCACATCGCACACAAGGCGCTCGATCGGCTCGCACTTCTTGCCGTCGATCATCTGGTAGAGAACGCGCGGGGGCGAGACCTGGAACTCATAGCCTTCGCGGCGCATCGTTTCGATCAGAATGGACAGCGACATTTCGCCGCGGCCGGCAACGTTGAACGCATCGGTCGAGCCTTCCAGCTCCGTAACGCGCAGGGAAACGTCCTTGAGCGTTTCGCGGAAGAGACGGTCGCGCAGCTGGCGCGAGGTGACGAACTTACCCTCACGTCCGGCGTAGGGAGAGTCGTTGATGGAGAAGGTCATCTCCACGGTGGGCGCGGAGATCTTGACGAACGGCAGCGGCTCGATGCACTCGGGTGTGCAGATCGTATCGCCGATGGTAATGTCGCCGATACCGGAGAGGCAGATGATGTTGCCCGCGGTGGACTCGGTGACGGGGTTCTTGGCAAGGCCCTCAAATTCGTACATGGAGACGGCCTTGGCCTTCTTGGGTGCAGCGTCGGGATCGTGGTAGTTGCACACGGCGATCTCCTGATTCTGCTTGAGCGTGCCTCGCTCGATGCGGCCGATGGCCATGCGGCCGACGTACTCGTTATAGTCGATGGCAGAGACGAGCATCTGGAACGGCGCGTCCACATCGGCCTCCGGCGCGGGGATATACTCAAGAATGGTGTCGAAGAGGGGCTTTAAGTCCGTGCCGGGCACATCGGGCGAATAGGACGCCGTGCCGTTGCGGCCGGAGCAGAAGAGCATCGGGGAGTCAAGCTGCTCGGGCGTTGCGTCGAGATCCATCAGCAGCTCGAGCACCTCGTCCACGACCTCGTGGATACGCTGGTCGGGGCGGTCGATCTTGTTGACGACGACGATGACGCGGTGACCCAGCTCCAGCGCACGGGAAAGGACGAAGCGCGTCTGCGGCATGGGGCCCTCGGCAGCGTCGACGAGCAGGATAACGCCGTTGACCATCTTGAGGATACGCTCGACCTCGCCGCCGAAGTCAGCGTGGCCCGGGGTATCGACAATGTTGATCTTGGTGTCGCCATAGCGGATGGCGGTGTTTTTAGCAAGGATCGTGATGCCGCGCTCACGCTCGAGGTCGTTCGAATCCATAACGCGGTCGACGACCTCCTGATTTTCGCGGTACACGCCGCCCTGCTTGAGCATTTCGTCGACGAGGGTGGTCTTGCCGTGGTCGACGTGGGCGATGATGGCTACATTGCGAAGTTTTTCATTCTGCATAGGTGATCTCTCCTTCCTGCCGCTGGGGCAGGGAATCTAATCGTAAGTCATTAACTGTAATAGTATATTCTGATGCTCCGTCATTTGCAAGATTTTTTGGAACTTTTTTTGTGCTTTTTGCAGAAAAATCAAAAAAACGACCGTCTGCCAAGGCGGCAGACGGTCATTTTTCGGTTTCTGTGCAGGTTTTAGCCCAGCAGCTCGCTCAGCTCGTCGATCAGCTCGCCGAAGAGCGACAGTGCGTCGTTGACGGGCGCGGGCGTGCGCATATCAACGCCCATGTCGCGCAGCAGCTCGACCGGCTCCTTCGAGCAGCCGCCGGAGAGGAACTTCTTGTAGTCCTTGACGGCGCTCTCGCCCTCGCGCAGGATGCGGTTGGCGATGGCAACGGCAGCGGAAAAGCTCGTCGCATACTGGAAGACATAGTAGTTGTAGTAGAAGTGCGGAATGCGCGTCCACTCGAGCGCGATCTCATCGTCGGAGACCATGTCAGGGCCGAAGTAGAGCTTGTTGAGCGCATGGTACTTTTCGCTCAGCGCATCGGCGGTCAACGCCTCGCCGCTCTCGATGAGCTTGCCCATTTCGAGCTCGAACTCGGCAAACATCGTCTGGCGGTAGACCGTACCCTTGAACTGGTCGAGGAAGTGGTTGATGAGATAAGCGCGCTGCTTGCGGTCGGTCGTCTTGCCGAGCAGGTGGCGCATCAACAGGATCTCGTTGCAGGTGGAGGCGACCTCGGCGACAAAGATGACATACTCCGCCGTGTTCACCGGCTGGTTCTTGCAGGAATACCAGGTGTGCATGGCGTGACCCATCTCGTGGGCAAGGGTGAACATGCTGTCGAGATTGTCCTTGTGGTTGAGCAGCACATAGGGGTGAGGCCAGCCGCTGCCGGTGCAGTAGGCTCCACCGCGCTTGCCGGTATTTTCATACACATCGACCCAGCGGTTGTTGAAGCCCTCTTCCAGCACGTCCGTATAGTCCTTGCCGAGCACGGCGAGCGCCTCGAGCACATTTGCCTTCGCCTCGTCATAGGAGATCTCGGCGTCCGCGTCCGCGACGATCGGCGTATAGACGTCGTACATGTGCAGCGCATCAACGCCCATGATTTTCTTGCGCAGGGCAACGTAGCGGTACATCTTGTCAAGGTTGCCGTGCACCGCGTCGATGAGATTGGTGTACACCGCCGTCGGCACCTCGGTCACGTCGAGAGATGCCTCGAGCGTGGAGTTATAATGGCGCGCGTCAGCAAAGAACTTGAGCTGCTTGAACTGCGCGTCGAGCGAGGAGGCATAGGTGTTGCGGAATTCGCCCGCGCGCTTGTAGTAGGCCTTGAAGGCGTTCTCGCGCAGCGTGCGGTCGGCGCTCATCATCAGCGGCACGAGCGTGCCGTCGGTCAGCTGGTGCGTCTCGCCCTTGCCGTCGGTCACGTCGGGATAGCGGATGTCCGCGTTGTGAAACATGCTGAACGTGCGGCTGGGGCTCTCGCTGATCTCGCCGGCGGCGGCAAGCAGCTTCTCGCACTCGGGCGAGAGGATATGCGCCTTGCGGCGGCGCAGCTTATCGATGTTGCGGCGATAGGTCTCAAGCTTCGGCTCTTCGGCGTAGAAACCCGCAAGCGCTTCGTCAGAAAGCGCCATGATCTCGCTCGCTTCGAACGCGCTGGCGCTCGAGAGTGCGACCGCTGCGGAGAAGGCCTTGCTGCGCATGCCCTGATAGAAGGAGTTGCCCACATCCTGGTCGCTGCGGCAGCTTGCGTACTCCACAAGCTTGGTCACACGCACGTTGACCTCGTCGCCGAGCGTAAACCAGTCGAGCAGCGTCTTTGCGCTCTCGCCGAGTCTGCCGGCGAAGGCAGCCATGCGCTCGGGATAGCCCTTGAGCGCCTCCAACTCATCGTTCCACGCCTCGTCGCTTGCAAACACGTCGCGCAGATCCCAGGTGAACTCCTCGGGCACCTCGCTGCGCGGAAGGATCGTCTTACCGTCCATAGATCTACCGTCCTTTTCTCAAAAAATTCCGCCCGTCTTCTGCGGGCAGATGTGGTCTTGCCTCCCATTATAGCGGACGAAAGCAGTGAATACAAGCGCTTTTCTCTAATCCGCGCCGCGGCAAAACAGGCATTGACAAACCGGGGCGCAAAAGGGTACAATATTTTTATTATAGGCCTTACAGCTTTTTCCGATCTCCCGAACGCAGCTTGCCGATGCCCCCTTTTCTTCCAATCACATGCGCCTGCAGCTCAGCCGGATAGAGCGCGAGCTTTCTAAGCGGACGGACATCAATTACCGATGGCTCCGGTTTTTCTACAATTTGATATGTTTCGCATCATTTGCGTCTGTAGCTCAGTTGGATAGAGCGCGAGCCTCCTAAGCCCGAGGCCCCCGGTTCGAGCCCGGGCAGGCGCACCAAAAGCGCTGTAATCTCAAGAGTTCATGTTCATAGGTACACAATGTGACCTATGGGGCAGACCGGACGGTACAGGGTACGAAAAAAGTAAGTCGAGGGAATTTCCCTCGACTTACTTTTTCTTTGATCCCAAGTTTATTTGAGCGCCACATTTCAATTGGATGCGCAGACTTGATATGGGATATAACATTAGATGAAATTTCAGCCATCTGCCTTTTCATTGGCAGATGGCCGTTTTTTCGCTTAACAATTATTGAGCATCCCTTAATTGCTCTACAACGCTGCATTTCGCTGCGTTGTCATACATCATGCAAGGAATCAGCCACCCC